>OBZQ01000070.1_pt1 | contig 108179 bp, 61 predicted proteins | sample 1495531 | NCBI WGS metagenome assembly OBZQ01 (sample SAMEA2580237, study PRJEB22360) | human gut metagenome | biome: human gut; feature: human-associated habitat; material: faeces | place: Denmark | collected 2008/2010
CATTCACGCACATTCAGCGATATGCGTATCCGTAATAATAAGACACCTTTCTTGGATTCATTGAAAGAAGCATTAACCAAACGGATGCAAAGCTGGACACAAGGGCATAAAAAGAAATAATAACCTAAGATTTTAGGTTAAATAGGTTTGGACTGAAATACCCAAACCTCTCACATAATCATACGTGAAAGCCTTCCCTTATACAATTACTCTCACCCAAACGGTTTCAATCGGTTGGGCTTAACACCATGTTGCGAATAGTCATATACAGATTGAGACGATAGCAATCCTCTCGAATCTTGCTATATTTCCTTATCTCTTTTTCCTCATATAACAATTTCCTCATTTTTATTACCCCGTCATGACTTCCCCTTGCATGGTTCAGGGTGCGAAGCTACGGCCGGGGCCCCTAAAAATCTGCAAGGCCGCTTCGCGCCCTACGGGTTTTGGCGAAAATTTTTCAATCCGTCCAGCCGGGCGGTTGAAAATTTTTCACCAAAAGCCTTGCATATTTTCTCCCCGTCCGTATCTGCCCCCTGAAACGAGCAAGGTGAAGCCACCGACAAGGCATAAAAAAAAAGTCAATGTTATGAAAAAGAGAACAGAAATACAGCAAGATTTGAAACGAGGCTTCGGCTCCGCTCCAACCGGCATAAAAATTTTGGTGAAGTGGTTGCTGGTCAGTTTCATGGTGTATGTGGCGGTGGTGGTTTTCCTCATCCGTACCGTGTGGCGCATTCTTTCCGCTATCCTTTTCCTTTCCGTTCTTCTCCTTTTCATCATCCTTTTTTGCGTGATACTCTGAAACGAAATATTAATCATTAAAACAATTCATTATGAACAAAGTACATTTATTGGGAGCGAACAGAAGCTATGACAGAGACGAACAGACCGTTTCAGTCAATCAAGTGGTAATGCTGGAAGGTTACAGCTACGACAGCTATGTAGTGTATGAAGTAAGCCGCAGCCAGTGGGGAATAACCTATCATCTTATCAATTTGCGGACACACGAGTTTCATACTTCCGACCTTATCCGACCCTTGTCGGAAAAATTCGGGATAGGCATGTATTATGACGATGCGAACCCCAAGTTTTTGGATCCGTTGGAAACAGCCGCCCTGCTTACCAAAGCGAGGGAGAAGAAAACGGAGGATGACAGAAAAGCGGAGGAAGAACGGCAGAGGAACGAACACACCGCAAAAATCGGAGCGGAACGCTTGCGCCCCCTTATCCCATCAGATGCGAAAGCCGCCATTATCGGTGAACTACGGGTGAGCGAGTGTGACAGCTATACGGACTACTACGACTACCGTATAGAAAGAACCGTGATTTTGGGCTTTTCCACCCATACACGGAACCTCTTTTCCGAAATGCGCAAATATGCCGCCAATTTTGAGGGAACGGCTTATCTGGCAGGGAACGACAAGGAATACGAACACCGTGAAAATTACAGCATGGGGGACGGCATGTATTTGGGACGCAACAAGTACAGCGGTTGGACGATTTCAAAAGAGCGGATTTACGACCTTGAAAAGTTCATCGAACGATACGCCCACACCGCAGGGGATGAAGCCAACATTTGTCTGAAAGCACCGCAAAGGGAAACCGAAGCACAGCCGACAACATCCGCAAACCTCTCAACGCTCAATCTTGAAATTGTGGAATACAGCGAAAAGGCGATAGCCGTATTCGGGGACACCAAGCCGATAAAGGACGTTTTGAAAGGCTTGAACGGTCTGTTCCGTGCGAACCTCACCCACAACGGTGAAAGGCGTGCAGGGTGGATTTACAGCAGGAAGCAGGAACAGAAAGTACGTGAGACACTTGCAACGTATGCCAACGCATAGAGACGGAAAAGGCAGGGCGGAACAAACTGCCCTACCTATAAAAAGTAATTCAATCAATATCAACCCATTAAAATTTATAGTTATGAAAACGAACAAGAATGCACGGAAGAACAACAAAGTTCAGAAATCAGAGAAAGAAACGGCAGTAAAGGTAACCGCTTTGGCAATCATCCCCAAGCCAATGACGTTAATCTGTGGGCAGGACATACCCACAACTGCCGGAGTGACGGAAGCACCCGAAACGGCAACCGTTCCCACCGTTGTGGAAGAAACACCGCAGCAAGCCACGCCCAAGACAGCGCTTGCAACGGCAACGGCTGAAACAGACCTTGACATCACAGCCGTACACCCAAGCGCAGACAACCACCGCAAGACGTTCAATGACACATCCTTGCAGGAACTTGCGGACAGCATTCGGGAAGTGGGAGTCTTGCAGGCCATTGCCGTACGTCCACGCACGGCAGGCGGTTACGAAATCATCTACGGCGAACGCCGCTACCGTGCCTCACTGCTTGCAGAAGCAAAGACGATAAAGGCAACCATATACGACCATATAACGGACGATGAAGCGGAGGACATGTCACTAAGCGAGAACTTACAGCGTGAGCAGGTACGCCCCACCGAGGAAGCGAGAGCCTTCAAACGCCTGCTTGAAAAGGGCAGGTACGACATGTACTCACTCGTCAGCCGCTTCGGACGGAGCGAGAAGTATATCTATACACGTTTGAAACTGAATGAATTGTATGCGCCTATCGGTGAACTGCTGGATAACGGGACAATCACCGTCAGTGTGGCCGAGGAAATAAGCACCTATGAAGCCAATATCCAAAAGGACGTGTACGAGAACCACCTGAAGCAGGGCAATAGGGACGATTGGAGCGGTTACACGCTCAATCTGTTCAAGAAACATTTTGAGAAATACTACACAACCGACCTTGAACAATACAAGTTCGACAAGACGGAATGCAAGGCGTGTGCACACAACTCAGCCAACTACAACCTTTTTGCCGAACATAACGGGTGCGGACATTGTACCAACCGCAAATGTCTGGAAGCCAAGAACGCAGCGCATGTGGCAAAGGAAACGGAGAAACTATTGAAATCCGACCCGAAGTTGGTAATCGCCCGACCTTATTACGGAAGCCGTAACGACACGGCACTCCAAAAATTGGACAAGAAAGGGCATGAAATCAAAGAACTCGACTATAACGTATCGGCAAGAGAATTTCCCAAAGCACCCGAAGCACCACAAAAGGAGCAGTTCTCCGAACCGACAGAGTATGAACAAGCGGTACAGACCTTTGAACAGAAAAACGAGGAATACGCCCGAAAGGTGGAAGAACTCAACCGTAAAAAGGAGGAGGGCAGGATAAAGACCTACGTCAAAGTGGGACAGACAGAACCCGAACTTTGCTATGTGGAGATAAACAGGAAGGAAACCGCCCCCGTCACCATTGAGACATTGCAGGAGCGGGACAAGCGTTTCAAACAACTCTCCACCGAGAAGATTGTTGGCGATACGAAAAAGATAGTCCGTGAGAATGACTATCCCGAAAGTCCGTTTACGCAATACGAGGATGGAATGCTTTATTTCATCATGCTGACCAAACTGCAAAGGAAGCATTATCCGCTTTGCGGCATCAAAGACCAGCCGATACCATTGGACGAGAAACAGCGGATGAAGATTGTAGCCAAACTGACGGACGCACAGAGGACGGTCATCAAACGCGATTTCATCATCCACTCCCTCTGCGAGGGCGGCTACGGAGACAATAACGCATCCAAGCTCTTGAGGGACTTCGCAAACATGCACTTCCCCGACCAGTACGGACTTGCCAAAGCCACCCACGAGGAAGAATATCAGAAAAGGCACGAACGTTTAGGAGAGAGGATAAAGGAGATGAAGAAAGCGGAAAAGGCGCCAGCACAAAAAGCCGAAGCGCAGCCGACTGAAGAAAAGCAGGAGAGGAAACTCACCGGAACGAAAAAAGGGAACGCTGGAAGTGATAAGGCGGCCTAAAATGCCAATAAAGCCATGCCGGAAATAAAATCCGGTATGGCTTTTCTTTCCAAAAATGACAAGACGGACAAGGGCGTATGACCCCACCCACACCGCCACCGTAATCACCAAATAATTGTAACCGTATGAAATACATAAGAATCTCCCCGAACGTGGAATACTCCACAGACATGGATTTTTTCCTTGAGAACCAGATACTCTGTATCGTGGACGAGGAAGGCACGAAGTTTTGCAGTCTGATAGAAAACAGACTGTTCATGCGTTCCAAGAACCGCCGCATCAGCAAACGGATGCAGGAGCACATCATGCGTGAAATCCATAGTGACATCTGCCGTCTGTGCTATGGCGGAGAACCGGTGGACTGACCTGCCACACCCCACACCTGACAAGTGACCGTATTAAAAAGTCGGGCCGTCCTTATGGGATTGCCCGACTTTTAATATTCTTACGCAGTTGAATAGAATATCAAGAAAGTTATAAGATTAGAAATGGTTGAATGATAACATATAAGAGCAACCTTTATCTGTTTAGTCAGGCAGACAGGTCTCTGTCCACTTATCTGTTTTGTTTTATAGCTATTTAGCTACAAAGCTATCTGTCTATTCAGCTATATAGCTATTTAGCTATCCGGTTGTCTATGTAAGCATCCGTTTAATAATCTGTGCTCCTATTCATCTATCCGAGTATCTGTTTGTCTATATATCATTATATGTGTATGGCTGTATAAGCGGATAGGCAGCCTTATGAACGCTTGCCTGAAAACATACTTAATCGAATAGCTCTTCAAAAAGAAAACTACCCGAACATTTATTCGGATAACCGTTTTTTCATCTATCCGAATAAGTAGCCGAATGACTATCTGGCTGCAAATAAACCTCAAGAGAGCTATTCATAATTCCAAAGTCATTTATTGGCGGTTGTTGGCGGGAACCGCCATAATGCTCGGACAGAAAAAACTATCTACCTTTGTCGCCGGGAGAGCGCAGCCCGTTCTCGAAAGAGAACGTAAAACAAATGCTTCAGACCCTTAATCCGGCCCGACCGGATTTTAATATGCATCAGCATATAGCGAGGTGTACTTTCAGCGGTTGAAAATATTTCCACCCGCTGAAAGTCTCGCCCCGAAAGTTCTTTCGGAGGCAAAGGTTCTCCCAAGTCGAACCTTTTAAAATTTTCATGTAATGAAAGATGAAACAAGAATCCGTAACGCCGCAGGGCGCAAGGTGCTGGCAGACCCACGTACGCACCGCTATTACCTCTGTCTCAATGACAGGGAAAACGAGAAGTTTATCTCCATGTTCGAGCAGTCGGGCATGAAGAACAAGGCCGAATTTATCTTTGCCCGTATCTTCGGGTGAGAGTTCAAGGTCGTAAAGATTGACAAGGAAGCGCAGGAGTATTACGCTCAATTAACCGCTTTCTATCAGCAGTTCCGAAGAATTGGAAACAACTACAACCAATGCGTAAAGACCATCCATACCATTTACGGAGAGAAGAAATCACTTGCGTTTCTCTACAAACTTGCCGAAGAAACCCGTAAACTGGAAGAAGTATGCAAACAGGTTATCGAACTTACGAAGCGGTACGAAAAGGAGTATCTTACTAAAAAGGAATAATGTCATGGTGCCGAATGTTACATCAGGCAGTTCATTTTACGGAGTGATAGCCTATAATAAAATAAAGGTGGACGACGGTACGGCAAAGGTATTGTGACACCCCAGAATTGCAGCGGACACTTCAGGAAATGTTCCGATAGAAAACTGCGTACAGGCTTTTGAACCTTACATCGCACTGAACTCGCACGTCAGGAAACCGGTTATTCATATCTCATTGAATCCTTCCCCGAAAGACATTCTCTCGGAGGAACAGATGACCGTATTGGCGCAGGAGTTCATGAAAAAGTTCGGTTACGGAAACCAGCCCTATATCGTATGGCTGCACGAAGACATAGACCGCAGGCACATGCACATCGTATCGGTACGTATCGACGAGAAAGGTGAAAAGATAGACCATAACCGGGAAGGTATCCGGGCACAGAATATCTGCCGTGAAATGGAAGTGAAATACGGGCTTCATCCCACACTCGGAGAGCGCGGTGAACGGGAACTTTTGAGTCTGCAAAAAGTGGACTATGCGAAAGGTGATGTGAAAGCACAGGTAAAGCATACCGCCCGTACCCTGCTGGAATGTTATAACTGCCATTCGCTTGCCGAATACAACACCCTGCTGGAACTGTACAACGTGTCGGTTTATGAAGTGAGGGGAAGTGTGGACGGGAAGGAATACCACGGCATCATGTACGGAGCGCTGGACGATGACAGGAGACAGGTGGGAACTCCTTTCAAGTCCAGTAAGTTTGGCAAAGTATTCGGTTATGAAGCACTGCTAAAGAAATTCGCTGCATCCGTTGAAAAGGTAAAGAGAGACAATCTCGCCGAAAGGACACGCAAGGAAGTTGTCAAAGCCATGCAGGGAATAAGCACAAAGGAAGATTTTGCCCGTAGGCTGAAAGAGGTGGATATAGAAGTCGTTTACCGTACCAATCCCGAAGAACGTCTGTACGGCATTACCTTTATAGACCATGTGAACCGGACGGTATTTAACGGTTCACGTTTGGGCAAGCCATTTACCGCCAATGTGTTCAACGAACTGTTCAACAATCCGGATGCGGACCGGGAAAGGCTGATACCTCTACCGGAGCAGGAAACGCCACGACAGGGAACCATTTCGGAACAAGCGGATAATATGAACCGGGAGGGGGAACAGGAATGGCAGGATACACGACAAAACGGACGGCAGGCGGAAATCTCCGGCAGCCTGATTGACATGTCCTCACTCGGAGCCGTTGATATTTTCTCCATACTCATGGAGGAAGACCATACGCATGAATACATCGATCCGGCTTTCCGTTACGGGCGCAGGAAAAAGAAGAAAAAGCGGAGACGCAGGTTATAATATAGAACAGAAGTCTAATTTTAAAATTTACGATTATGCAGAATGAAGATGATTTAAGGGGGCTTGCCAAAGTCACGGACTTTATGCGGGCCATCAGTTTTTTATTTTTGGTGATACACATCTATTGGTTTTGTTATGGCTGGCTTTACGAGATGGGTTGAACACTCGGTATAGTGGACAAAATACTATCCAATTTCCAACGTACCACCGGGCTGTTTTCATCCTTGCTTTACACAAAGCTGTTTTGTGTCCTTTTCCTCGGTCTGTCCTGCATGGGCAACAAAGGAGTGAAGAAACATGAAATCACATGAAGGCGGATTATCATTGCGGCCATATCAGGCACCCTGTTGTTTTTCTTCAACTGGTGGCTACTGTCCGTCAATGCTTCATCCGGTGTCTGTGCCGTGCTTTATACCACGACACTGACCGGAGGTTTCTTCTGTCTGCTGGCGTCCGGTTTATGGATAAGCCGTTTGCTCAAAAACAATCTGCTTGAAGACGTTTTCAATACGGAGAACGAATCTTTTTTGCAAGAGACCAAATTAATGGAAAATGAATATTCCGTTAACCTGCGCACGAAATTCTGGTTTAAAGGAAAAATGTACAATGGGTTCATTAACTTAGTAAATATTTTTCGTGCGACTATGATACTCGGAACACCGGGGAGCGGAAAATCATATGCGATTGTCAATCAATTTATTAAGCAGACTATCGAGAAAGCCTATGCACTTTACATATATGACTTCAAGTTTGATGATTTGTCCATTATCGCCTATAACCATCTGATTAAGTATCGGCACCGTTACAAGGTACCGCCTAAATTTTATGTAATAAACTTCGATAATCCGAGAAAAAGCCACCGTTGTAATCCGTTGGCTCCGGAACTGATGACGGATATTTCCGATGCTTACGAATCGAGTTACACAATCATGCTTAATCTCAATAAAAGCTGGGTGCAGAAGCAGGGAGACTTCTTTGTGGAATCTCCAATCGTCCTGTTCACTGCCATTATATGGTTTTTGAAGCTGTACGAGGGAGGGAAATATTGCACATTCCCCCATGCGATAGAACTGCTTAATAAAAGGTACGAAGATGTATTCACAATCTTGACAAGCTATCCTGAGCTTGAGAATTATCTGAGTCCTTTTATTGACGCGTGGAAAGGCGGTGCCAGCGAACAGTTGATGGGCCAGATTGCATCAGCCAAAATTCCGTTGTCCAGACTGATAAGCCCGCAGCTCTATTGGGTGATGTCCGGTAGTGACTTCACGTTGGATATTAATAATCCGAAGGAGCCTAAAGTTCTGTGTGTCGGCAACAATCCCGATAGAATTTCCATTTATGGTGCTGCTTTAGGTCTGTATAACTCCCGTATCGTGAAGCTGATAAACAAGAAGAAGCAACTCAAAAGTTGTGTAATCATTGACGAGTTACCCACGATTTTCTTTAAAGGTCTGGATAATCTGATAGCCACGGCACGAAGCAACAAGGTGGCGGTTGTGTTGGGTTTTCAGGACTTCAGCCAGTTGAAACGTGACTATGGTGACAAGGAAGCCGCTGTAATCATGTCAACTGTCGGTAATGTTTTCAGCGGTCAAGTGGTAGGTGAGACGGCCAAAACACTATCAGAAAGGTTTGGAAAAATCCTGCAAAAACGGGAGTCTATGAGCATCAACCGCAGTGACACTTCCACTTCCATCAGCACGCAACTGGACAGTCTGATACCTGCCAGCAAAATCAGTACCCTTTCGCAAGGTATGTTTGTCGGTGCCGTAACGGACAATTTTGGAGAGACGATAGACCAGAAGATTTTCCATGCGCAAATAGTAGTGGATAATGAAGCGGTACAGAAAGAAACGGCGGCTTATCAGCCCATTCCCGAAATCAGCAACTTTCTGGACATGGATGGCAATGATACAATGGATCAGCAGATACAAGCTAACTACCGACAAATCAAGCAGGATATTGTCGAACTGGTAGAGAATGAACTGATCCGTATCGAGAATGATCCTAAACTCAAATATTTATTAAATGGAAATGAAGATATTCTAGCACAAATATAGCCATTTGTCCCAATAGGGTGTCCCTTTGTTTCTTTTGCTCTTATAGCATCAAAAATACATCCTAAAAAAAAATGTTTTATATTGTTGTGCTAGTTTTTTATCTTTCTATCTTTATTTGAAAAAATGGCATGTTAAATGAGTAGTGAACTACATTTGTACATGCCATCTTTTCTGAATATTCATAAATATGCTGTTTAATATTCCGATACAATTTCTTTGCTAGTATGTGATATCGCTTCTTCAATGGCATGTTGTGCATTAATACGGAATAATCTATCTGTAATCTCTGTAACTTTTTTATTTTCTCGTTTTAGCGTAACAAGTTTAAAACCTCTTGTTATACCCGTTTGTTCGGGATCAGAAAGTAGCGTCGGTGTACAAGAAGTATAAAGTAAGGCATTGGGATCAAGTTTAATACGGTTTAAAATATCCTCTACATGAATATGACCATGAAGAAAAAGAGCTTTTTTAAATCTTTTAAAAGCAGTAGCATATTGAGTCCATCGGTTATCTTCCATAGTATGGTTGTTATAGCCTAATTCAAAAGGAGCTGCATGAGACAAAATAATAGTAAATGGATTCCCTTCATAATTTGCTTGTTCCTTATCAATAATATCTTCGAATGTTTTGTCTGATATGTCAAAAAGAGTTGTATTACTTTGTTTTGCATTGTAACTTTCCATTACATTCAAGTGCAAAAATCGCAAACCTAGATGATAAAACTTATCATTGTAATATGTTAAATTATCATGTGTTTCATTTGTGATATCATCTAAAAATTTTTTATAAGGATAAAAGGCCATTGTTGTATAATCATCCAAACAATCCTCATCTTTCAGTTGCTCCATTTCCAATGGAGTACTACCATATTTAAACCTAAAATGATTTAATGCATTAATTGATAAATTATAGTCATGATTACCATTAACAAGTAATAGTCTGTCTGGATCAAACTTACTCCATAATTTGACACATAACTTTTTCAGCCATTCGGTTGCCTTTTCATATTCAGAAGGTAATCCACTTTCTGCAATATCCCCAGTAACCACTACTAAATCAATTTGAATACCTCTATTTGATAAATAATTAGGAATTTCTCGTAACATTAAATCAGATAGAGTTGACTTGTTTATACTATTAACTTTACTTTTTTCTCCAAATTGTAAATCTGATAAAAATAAAATTTGAATAGGGTCATTATCTCTTATGTTAGGCAAATCACCCTTTCTATAATATTTATTCAGTAACGTGTATACATTATTGAAAATAATCTTTCCTTGACAAAACTCATTATTTTTCTCCTTAATCATTTTCCAGTCAATCAAGCTTATGATATTATATTGCTGAATATATGGATTGAGCCAATTTATAACCTCCTCCCAGTAAGAACTTAATAAAATGACTGGTTTTGTTGTACCTATTTCATTTAAGACATGATCGAAAGCCCTACTATCTTTACCTTCCAATTTTCCTTTCCAGCCAGGAGTATCTAATGAGAGATCAACAATGTAGCAATGAAAGTAATCATTCGAATTAATTTCCACAAAATCTTCTAATGATTCTGTTGCAAATACTAGCTTGAAGGCCCCTGAATCATTTTCATCATTTGTTCCAAAAATATTTTTGTAAAGAGGAATGCGACTGATTTCGTCATCAACAATTAGAATATTATACTTTGCCATATTATTTATTTTAATAAAGGTAATGAAAATCTACAAATAAGTATATCTCGTACAAAAGAATCCTTATCTGTTAATTTAACTATTTCATATTCTGTATTACAGTCTAATTTATTACAATAATACTTTTCTTGCTTAATTGAATTTTCTGCACGTTGCTGGCTATCTTTATCACCATCTTTCAGCGCATTGGCAAATTCAATAATAAATCGGCTGTTATTCTGTAATCTGCAATTATACCACATATGAGCTTCTTCTAATGAATCCCCAAAAGGAGACCTAATTAGCTGACACGATCCATGCATTAAATTAGAGATTAGATTTCGTATATGCCATTTGATATCTCTATCAAATGGTATCCAAAGAGATCTATTTAGATTATTTAGATAATCAATTAATTCAATCAATTCGCTCGTATGAAAAATCCGAGGCGTTTTTATTGGCATAGTAGTCTGTTGTTTTTCTTTCCATATATTTTCCCAATCATCTGCAGTAAATTCCTGTATAATACGAACTATAAAAAAATTTCTGGTATTTAGCTTTTCTGCTTGCATAGAAGTACTGGAAAGCTGATAAAACATATTCTTATGAATTTTTTTTAAATCTTCTTTTAGTTTTCTGTCAAAACGTTCGCGAATATAAATCTCTTTATTATTTTTTATTAGTTCAATCTGTTCCTTTATCTTATCAAGTAATGCACCTTTAGTCTGAACTATTTCAAAATCTTCCTTATTGTCTTGTATGTCAAAAAAGTATGGGGGAAAGTTCTCACAAATATTATACATCTTTTCCATGCAAAATAACAAATCTTTCGCAGAAGCATGATTACTCCTGTTTTCCAAAAAAGATTCTATAATATTAATATGCGCATTACCATTTTCATATATTTCATAATGAAAATTTTTCCTATCATTCCACTCTTTTTCGTTACTATTATCAAGAAATATCCTCCGTAAGAAAGTATGTTTGGAAGATATCTCTAACGGCAATGATATAGCTAAAGCTACAACCAATTCTTCATTAAAAGCTTTATTCCTCTTTATTTCATAAAAAAATACAGATTCCAACAATTCAGGAGGTTGATTGAGTATAGTTATACATGCAAAACCTATGTCATTATTATTATAATAATATTCTCTTTTATTTTCACGATTAAGAAACTCTATCAATTTCTCAACCATTGATTTCCGAATAGAAAAACGTAACTCATCTCCAAAAAACAAGAGAAAAGAGCATAATATTTGTATTTTAGCTTTATCAGATATTTGTGACTCTGGTAAAAGTGAAAAATCATAGGCAATATCATCACGACCTGTTAAACAATACATTTCAATAGCATATACCAAAGCTCCAATAGAAGTAGTCAACCGTATATTGTTTTTATGGCTAAGAAAATCTTCTTCGTTTTTCGCACCGATTTGAATATACTTATTTAAAGCTTCATTAAACCTAATCCCAAATTTTTTATAAGGATTCGCCAGATTAATATTTTCTGCTAGCAATCCATGCATGGGGTCATCTTCATATGGGTTACGTGGCCTCCAACCCTTTTCCCATTGGGCTATTATTTCTTGAGCAGAAGGAACTAAATCTTGTATTCTCCAATGTGCCTTATTTAACGCTTCATTTACAGGATTATATTTTTCACTACCTAAGCGTGGGATATCAAGTCTCCAATATGATTTATTAGTTTCTGGGTTTGGTATATCATAAGGCAATCGATAACGGTCAATTAAAGAAAGTGTTTTTACTTGTTTGACAACTCGGCTTTTTAGTTTTTCATTAAATTGATTAAGTAATAAATGCTTAATTTCCTTACGCGTCCGGCCATTTACAATAGCATCGTCAAATAAAAGAATTGATAAATTATCTTCATATGATTTTATTCCTTTATCATTCTCAAGGATTTGTTCTATTTCATTAAATGTTAGAGGAGATATCAATCCACTTGAATTTGAATTACTTGGGCGAATAAAATTTAATTGTACAATTCGGTCAATAAAACGAGATTCTTCAGATTTGCCATCTAAAAAATCTTTATCTAACAAATATGATATTTTTTTTATAATTCGATCAGTATAATAGTGATTAGGATAGGCAATTAAAGAAATATTATTGTAAAAATGCATCTTTTTTTCATCCTTCAAGATACTTTTTATTACGTTCCAACTTTTCTTTCGCATAATATCATCTTGAATTTCTTCAATTTTTCTACCACCTAATGCAATAAAAAAACTACTAAACAAAAAAATCGCCAAATCTGTATAATAAAGAAAAGCATAATCTATTGTTGATTTAATATCTAGTTTTAACAATTCTGAATAGCCATCATACTCATAATTCCCAATCCGCAAACCTATACTTTCAGATTGCCAGTCAACATACGAGTCTACAGGCGTACGATAATATAAAGACTTTTCATCATTTAAATTGTAACGAGGAACTTTATAGAATTTCCAACCATTTGGAGCTACAGCATGTGTTTTTCCAACTCGTTCATACGAATTCTCTTGAGGTGTAAAAAATTTATTTTTTATCCATGATTCATGTGGCCAAATAAATAATCTATAGTTATCTGACGCATCAATGCAAGAATCTGCATGGACAAAACAATGAACTAGAGGAGATGATTTTTGGATTTCTTTTATTTCATTGCGCATTGATCCAGTTACAATAATACTCCCTATATAAATGGTGTCAGTATTCGACAAATTCAAAATTTTACTATTAATATCATGGCTAAGATTCTTTACTAATGGATCAATACCTTTTAATTTAGCATTTCTTAAATTTGGAAATAGTCCACGAAAACGCAAAAATGCAATTTCAAATAACGTATTAAATTTGGGAATAGTACTAAGCTGATTAAAATCTAAATATCCATTAATATATTTCTTTTCTCCTTGTTCATGTTTATTCCATATTACTTTACTATTTATAAATGTGTAATTTTTCTTTAATAAAGCAACATCATTCCATAATAAAAGGGTATCATGAATTTTGAGTGATTTCAATATCTGGTATAAAGTACATTCTTCTCCACATATATCTTCTCCCTGAATCAATCTTTCTGTTTCTCCTGGATTATATTCATATTTCATAGATTGTAAGTTATATGTTAAAACGCAACAGGATAAATGACGAGTAATTAAAATAATACGTCGGAGAAATTTTAAACCACAAACCATTGTTGGATCATGGAAAATTTTGTTATTATGTAACGCTACATAATATGTGTCTTTCTCTTTCTCATCTATATCTGAAAAAATGATGTTAACGGGCCTTTTTACAATATGACTCAATTCATTGATAATTATCCCTCCTATGTGATTTTTTTGTATATTTTTAGGAGTAAAATATATAAGAGTGTTCTTTGAATCATCTAAAGCTTCTTTGTATTTCTTTACTCGTTGTTCTCTATAATTATAAAATGCACTAAAACGTTCATCAATGAAAGCGTATTTTTCAATTTCTTTACTTTCCTGTTCAGTAGAATAAATTGAGAGAAGTTTAGGTAAAAGTGATTCAGAGGGATATTTCCATGTTGTATCTAATTTTACATCTAAATCTGCATATTGCTTGGTATCATCCCATGAAATCCGCATTAACCATATACATCCAGGTATATGATACCATTTTTGTCCTTCATGTAAAGGGTATTGAGGAGTAATTAATGCATAATAATTATTAGTATTACTCACTGGTAAAGTTGCTCCTAACCATTCCTCTCGATCTTTAGATAAAATAAAGTTATTTTCAAGCATTCTACCAAGTAAATTTAATCCTCCAATCGGAGGCTTATCAATCGCTTCTCGTGCATTTGTTATTACATTGTAAAAAGCTTTCCTTGCTGGATATTTATTAGCCATTGTTCTTAATCCAGTGCTCTCTGCAATCCCTTTCCCACAATCCACTATAAAAATTTCTAAGAATCCTTCTTTGTCTCGAAACATCGAATACTCTAATAACCGTGTATGATTCTTCCTTTCCCACATATTTAAAGAGTCAAGCATTCTAATCTGGTTTAAATTCAGAAAAGCACACTGCTTTCCATACCTAAAACGAATATAAACCATTGCATATTTGTTCAAATCGTCTTTATTATATGCATGCAGATTAACATTTTCTAATGTTTCGGTCAAAATTTGGCGAGTTTTATAAACCAAATCATCAATAACCGATGATGATAATTTCTTTTTTTGCAAATTAACTTTAACCTTTTGGATGATAGAATAAATTTTATTTGAGATTTCGTCTTTACTAATTTTAGTATCAATAAGTGTTGCTTCACACAAATGACAATTATAGTATTCAAGCACATCTCCTAATTCCGATATTGTATGATAATCCAAAGGTTTTAAATTAATATTTACATTATTCAATTGATGTAAAACTTTAAAAAAACCTTCTTCATTTAGGAACTTTAAAGTTCGATTTATTTCCTTTACTTGTATCAGTGAATAATCAGAAGAATCTTTAAGAGGTTTATTGAATAAAAAACTCACATAAATATTATATGGTTTTATATATTGAGCAATCAATGTTAATAGTGACATCAGTGGAATGGGATCAATCCACCTACAACCTTTAAAGTTGATTTCAACATGGGTTATTTTATAGGGATTGCCGGGCTTGGAAAATAATTGGTAAAAACGAGATATATTAATATCCTCTGACCATGTATTAGTCCTATAAAAAGGAGTTAATATTAATGTTACGCGAGTGTTTTTAATTTCAAGTATTGTCTGATTCATATGATTAATCGTTATATTATGAACATATGCAAAGGCATATATTTACAAGTTACCCAAAAGTAGTGTTTCTAATTGAAAAAAACAAAAAAATCAAATTATATTTCAAATCTCTCTACGGCTTTGTTCATTTAAAAAATCGGGTGAAATGCTTTTTCTTTTGAAAAAAGTATTGTTTTTGGCGCACAACGATGCTTAAAGCATCGCTTCGGTATTTCTTTTTATCGTATATATTATAAATTTTAAAAGGAGGATTTCAAAGGCGACGCGATGTTTTTTGTCTTTCGCCTTGATTTTTATTGCGAAACAATATGATTTACATTATTGATTTACAGTTTTTTATACACTGTTATGCAAAAGAAAAATACATCTCCTGTCCGCATGATAGTATAATGAAACATCTGAGTAAATTTGTAGCATCGGTACCAGAATTTCGCAAGACAAGCAAGGGAAAATTTCAAGTACAAGCTTGAGGATGTCCTCATGCTTGTTATATTGGGGCGGCTTAGCAAGTGCGTCACCAAGGCGGCCATCCTATCCTTTGGTAAAACCAGCTTGAAACGGTTGCAGTCAATAGGGTATTCTTTAGGGTTGGCTTTCGTCGAGGCTACGTTTTGCCATATCTGTCAAGGGGTAGATGACGGGATTATGGCGGGTAGTATGTCAGCGTTCGTGAATCTCCTTCATAGGCAAACAGCTGCGAAGGAGATTGAAACAATCTGCTTTGATGGCAAGACCATGAGGGGTACCGTATATGAAAACGGACGCAATCCCGACATTGTGTCGGCCTATTCGCTCCAATCCGGGCTTACCCTTGCCACTGACGTGTGCGAAGAGAAGAACAACGAGATAAAGTCGGTTCCCGAGTTACTAGACAAACTGGACAACTGGGGATGTGTAGCAGCCTTGAATGCCATTTCGTTCCAAAAATCGATAATAGACAAGATCAAGCATAGGACATCAAGGATTTCTTTAGTGAACTCAAGACCAACCCAAGGGCCTTGCGCTATGGGTTTGAGAATAAATTCAAAACCGCTACACCGACAGACGTCCACATGGAGGGACTCTCTGTCTGGGGCATGGCAGGATTAAGGCGAGAACATGCCGCATCTTCCGGGGGGAGCAACTTATCGCCGACAAGGAAAAATGGAATAGGATACTCACTGTCATAGAGGTTCGTACAACCACTGTAAAGAAGTTTGGCGGGTAAGTTTCATCGGAACAGAGATTGCACCTCTCCAGTCTCGAGGCAAGCGCAAAACAGCTGGTGTTGATAGCCAGGCAGCATTGGGCGATTGAGAGCATATACTGGAAGCTGGACAGAAATTTTCTGCAAGGCAATATCAAACGCAAGAAAGTAAAGTCTGCTAAAAACCTTAACACAATCCAAAGAATGGTACTGGTGATACTTTCAATATGGAAAGGCAGGAGGAGAAGAGTAACGGATAAAGGCAATTACTCTTAAAATAATTTACCATACGTCAATTCCAGACAATTTACGCCATCTATAACACGTACCTATAGAAACATAATATTATATCATCTAAACTTCTACATTCGCACCGACGGGCTAAAGTTTACCCGGTATTGATTAATTATTGTATCACTTAAATTATTGATTTTATGGCTAAGAAAAAGCAAGAACAACAAGAACAGAGTCAGGACGAGCATGTAATGGCCATCCTTGACAAGCGAACGAACAAGACCGCAGTCGTTTCCAAAATGAACGAGCAGGACGGCAGTCTCGAAATCGTGCCACCCGACAAGAAGAACAGCAGCAGTTTCCTCAAACTGGACCGTACCTCACCGCTGGAACTATTCTTCACGAATTTCAAGAACCAGTACAACAACCCCACGAGTTTCAGTTTCTTCCTCGTACCTCTCGTCCTTCTGGAAAAGACACTGAATGCCGTAGTCCAGATCCGGAAAGGGGAAGACCCCGGAGCAGAAGGCAAGAAACTGGTGGAGAACAGCGAACTGAACGATGAAGGGCGTATCGCCAAACTTGCCCGAAGGTATAAGTTCGACGAACACCAACTGCCGTGGAAAGAACTCGGTGCTTTGGGAATTGACAAACAAATATTGTTTGATAATCAATGCATGGGTGAAATGCTTAAAGGAAGAATCACCTCAAAGGCTTTTCCTATCACCAAGGAAGTGAACGGGGAGAAGAAGGATATGGGTGAAGCCTGTTTCCTCTGTGTCAAAGGGGAGGACGGCAAGGTACAACTGAAAACTCTAAGCAGGCTCGACAAACCGCAGTATGACCTGCCTGCCTATAAAGAAGTATTCACGGACGTGGAAAAGCAGTCGCTTAAAGACACCGGAACTTTGGGAGCAGTCAAGGAGATGAAGGATACCCATACGGGAACGGTCTGCAACTGTTATGTATCTTTCCATGAACCGAGCAACCGTATCATTACCATGCCAGTGGATGCCATCAAGATACCCGATTATATCTACGGGAAAAGGCTGGATGACAAACAGAAGCAAATCCTCGCGTCAGGAGGCCAGCTTCCCATTAACGACATACAGCGCAAAAACGACACGCTGCTTTCCGGTGTCGCTTTCGTCGATCCGAGAATAATGGACATCGCATTCAAGCAGTCCGGCGAACAACTGAAGGTCAACGACACTATCATGGGTGCCAAAATCACACCTGAACAGAAGAAAATGCTCCAGAACCATGAAATGGTGTTCATTGAGAATATGCGCTACAAAGGCAGGGTGTTTTCTGATGATGTACGTTTTAGCAACAAGAGCAACCAACTGCTGATAGGACGCAATGCCCGTGAATACAAGCCTACTGTTGAGGGTAAGAAGAACGACAGGAAAAAGGAGGTGAAACAGCAGGCGCCCCGTCATGTGGCATCCGTAAAGGCCCCGTCAAAAAAGAGCCTTTCTGTCATGTAACAGACAGATTATTCATGTTTACATCAGATATATACCCGGTTCTCTTTTATGGCAGCCGGGTATATGTTTAATATCCAATTAATATTTTAAAGCGATAAAAAATGACTATACAAGATAAAAATACCGCAACCGGGGAATTGTCCTATTTTGAGACGACTCTCCTTCTTTATTTAAAGGAAAGCCATCCGCATATTGCCGGTGACAAAGAACTTGTCCGAACGCGGGCCGACGAGGCAGCAGGCAGCTATGAACGTGCCATACGTGACGGTTTATCCGCTACGCAGGCTTTGCAACTGGCCGAATCCGTTCTCTATCAGGACTTTCGCTTTTCCAAGAAAACTGAATGAAAAGACCGCCGGAATAGAGAAGAACAATATTTTTATCGGACGCTTTACCAGAGATTGGGAATATCTCAATAAGGTGGCTCCCGTAGATGCGAAAACCGGACTCCGCCCCAACCCCTTGAAACTGGACGGTGTGGATTCGGACAATATTGAGATACTCGGTAACCGGCTTGCCGCAATCAATCAGAAAGCCCGGACAGAGGATGATTATATGAAAATCGGAAGCCTGTTTGATTTCCGCATCCTTGTCCGTACCGAAAAATCTTACGATGGGGATACGCAGGTCTTGCATAACAAGTTCATGGTTGAAGGGCTGGACGGCATTAAATATACTTACAACAACGGTTATATAGCCAAAGAGCCAAAACTGGCTGTAATGAATTTCATCAATGCGCTGGAACGTATTCCCGGCATGATAAAGAAACGGGAGAAAGAAAACGCGGAGTTGTCGAAAGATATTCCGGTCTTGCAGGAAATCGTGGCGGCCACATGGCCCAAAGAGGAAGAAATCAAACGGTTGGGTGAAGAACTTGCCACACTGAACCGGAAGATACAGCTTACCCTTAAACCGGTAGGACGGCACGAAAGTGTAGAAGGTAAAGAAACGGAAGCGAAAGAAAAAAGGCTCGTCAGTGGCAGTGACATGATTCCGGATTTACCACAAAAGGCAAAACATGTACCGTCTATAGAAATGGTAAAACCGGCAAGGGAACTGAAAAAAACATCCTAATGTTTCCTGCGGCACATTGCTGTAACCTGCGGAAGCTACGCAAGCTCCACTTCTGCAGGTTACAGCAAAGAGCCGCTTTTCAGGAAAGGACAAAGGCACGGCCGGCACCCGGATAAATCCGACCTTGCCGACCGTGCCCTTGTCTGTCAGCCGCAAATCACATCATTCCTCTTCCTCGAAGGAAAGGCTTTCCACCTGCCTGTTGATTACTTTCCAGTCAATCGAGTCTTTCAGGTTGATAATATCCACAATCGAATAATGCTTTGTCCCGTTCTCTTCTTCTGCAAAACGTAACCTTCCGCTCAAACGCTGTTTCTCAATCTCTGCCGGATCGAGATTTATCAGTTCGCAGACTTCATCGGGCAGCATGGAAAGCGCCACGTCATTTTCCTGGCAGATATGTTGCAGGACGGCCAGCATGTTCAACGACTTCTTATAACTTCTCACGAGTGCAGCGAAAGAACCGCTTTCAATTTTAATCATCTTCTTCATAACGCTTATTTTTTAGAGTGTTCTTCTTTTTCCAGCAACATGGCACGGAGTACGTCCGAACGGCGGTAATATATTTTCCCCTTGTCTCTGTGAAAGGGGAGTGTCCCGTCATTGCGTCGTCTTAAAAGTGTCCTGTCCGACATTTTGGTGAGCAGGCGCACACCTTTTGAATCCAGTATCTCACTGTCAGGCAAATTATGTACGGCAGGAGCCAATAACTTTTCAATGTTGTTTACTTTGGCGAGTATGGCACTAAGCATGTGGGTTGTCTGTCCACCCGGTACAGTTCTTCTGTTATTCATAATGACCTTATTTTTATTGTTTATGGTGCAATATTACAGAGATATTATAAGGCCATTGGTTACTCAACCGTTGAGCAACCGCCCAAAAAAAGACAAAAAACGCCAATTGGGGACAAAAAATAGCCGGGAGACATTGTTCCCAGCTATTCTATAACAAGTAGGCATCAATAAGTTATGCCTTAATTCTGAATAAGCTAATAATCAGATTTATATAAAATATAATCTGGTAACTAATAGTTATTCTTCTAAATTATTATTCATGTCATTGTGTAAACATTCTTTTAGTTTTGTGTTTGAAAGAGAAGCTTTATTAACGGCAAAGGAGAAGTAATATGTATTCAAGCCAAAATAGCTTTTTACTGATATAGTCCTCAGTATACATTGATAGGAGCGTTTCTCTTTTTTTATCAGATTAAAATAATATTCATGTTAAAAAATTATTCTTGTTTTATCCATTAGAATAAAACAGAAATAATCTAAAATATAACGAATAGTCATATTATCGAATTAATATCAAAAGATAAAAACCACCAAATATTTACTATACAAAAGTTTCAAGATTTATTTCCCTATATTAGTTCGATTCCATTTTCAACTAAAAATTCCCTTACGCATTTTATAGAAATACCTTCATTATATAAATAATAGCCACCACTTCTAGGAGCAGCAATATTACTACCAGCTCTATGTATACCAATCAAATTCCATTTAGAATCAAAAACAGGTGCTCCACTGGATCCAGGCAATGTATCTGTTAAGTATTGTATGCATTCCTCATCAAAATACTTTAAGCTATTATGACCAATACATATTTGTTTTTGGGCTCCATTCGGATGTTGTATAATTGGAACAAGATCGTCTTTAATAGGTACACCATAATTAATAGGAGGAAAATCATCTAAATAATCAGATTCTTTATACTCTACTTTACATAAAGCTAAATCGTATTTGGATGAAACAATTAAAGATTCAGCATTTAAAGTATATTTTTCAAAATTATCGCTACGTGAAGAACTTTCATAATTAAGCCAAATTTCAGCTTCTCTCGCTTTGTCAATATCGCTAATAACATGCTTATTTGTAATAATATACTCTTTGTTAATCCAAAAACCTGTCCCGGCAAATTTTTTTCCAGAAATCATACATATTCTTTTAGATATAGCAAATCCTTTCTCTAAAAAATCAATGGATTGAAATCTAGAATAATCATATATTATTTGTTCTAATTTTTCTTTGGAAATAGTACTTCCAACTTCTTTTATGTTACCATCACCTTTCCAATCTAAATCAGATAATCTAATATCTATATCTTTAGATAAAATATTGATAGTCGGGTTAATCCTCATTGCTCTTTTCAGAACTTCAGGAAGTCTATTTTGTCTTTTGCATTTTAAGCATAATTCTCTTACGAATGTTAATTTATTATTGCTACAGTCAATTATTTGGTAATCTCCAAACATTTCTACAGAAATGTTTTTGAGTTCTTCCATATCAAGCTTATCTGTAAATTCCTGCATTAAAACAGATAAATCAATCGTATTATTTTCCATTATTTTATCATTAGACATGAATAACATTGAACTATTTAAATTAGAATGAAACAATTCCAAATAATCTGTTCCTAATTTTAAATCAAATTGAAAATTGGGAATGTATTTCTCATTTTTGTTTATAGAATACATTTGTCGTACTTCGTGCTTTGCTAAGCACCTAACAAATCTCGTTAATAATAGACTATTATTAGTTCTAAGAATCCAAATGTATTTCTGCAATCTATCAAGCACACCTAATTTACTTGCAAGATAAAAAGAATTAAAAGAAAATATATTTAAATCCGAAGGAGGAAAATGAATAGAATTTAGTATTCCATATATAAAATTTAAATTACTTTTTGGATATTCTAAAACAATATTATCTCGATGATACATAGGGCATATTAATTGCGAGCCGTTTGCTTCAGCATTTGAAAACTGTAACAAATTATTAGCCTCTATTATCAATGAAATTTTTAAATTGTCAGTTAATGGCTGACGTAATATTACATCAGCAATTGTGGATCTTGAGATACTCTTGTCTTCATACAATTTATTGATATCATCAATCATCCATTGGTTATTTGTCTTTGCAAATTCGCGAATAATATTATTACTGTAAATATTGGTAACATTCCCTGCCTTTCTTTCATTAGCTAAGGCTTTGTAGTCTAATTCTTTTGCAACCTTTAAAGTTTCAGGAAGTTGATAATCTAAAAATGATAATATTCCAGGAAGTGGAATAAAATGGCTACTTTCATCAAATCTTTGCTTAAAATAGCTACTAAAATCGCTATTATTTTTTGTTCTTTGTCTGATTGCCAAATTAACAAGGCCACATTGATTTAATTGTTGTGCATGCATAAAAAGTTGCATAGATAAATTACTCTGCCAAAGATTTGCAGCTGTAATATCGACTCTTTTACCTAATAAAAGCGCTAACTTCAAATAATAGACTAGGGTTCTTAAATCATAATTATAATATTTTTGAATAAATGGGTCTGTAAAAGAAAAATATATAGCTGGAGGTGATTTAAATAAATCTATTTTGAATTCAAATTTATCCATGATTCAATTTGTTCTTTATTCTTAAAATAAAATTGATTTGGGCAAATGTTCATACAACGAGAACATGATTCTCCTAATTTATTTAAACAGATATTATTTATCTCAGTTTGTCTACACTTTTGAAATTCATTACACAGTCTAGCACATGTCTTTGCCGCATTATAACCCGTAATAATTTCATTTATATCAGGAATACCGCCAGAATGTTCAGACGGAGTTATAGAATTAATAACACTATATTTACCTCCTAAAACGATCCCTGTATAGAAACTCATTGCATTTATGATGTGATCATCTTTATTAAAAGAATCTGTAAACAATGGTCCTAATGGCATAAATGGTACATTTAAATGATCTAATATAGTATTGAATTTTAATATTTGTGCGACATTACAATGTCCCATACCTTCAATAAAACAACTAACTCCTTTTGTTTGAAAATAATCCGTAATTTCCCTGTATCGCTCTAATTCTGCAATATGAACCTCGTCTAAGGCATCCATCATTATTCCAGGTCTAAAAGCCGCCCCCAAGCTTATTGCAATTGAGTATTTATTGCATATAGTTACAATTTCATCGATTATTTCCCAATATATACTTTCCTCTCTTCCACTTTTTATCATATCTTCAATTTCAATTACTGCGCTTCTTGAAGCAAAAGGATAAATGCGCTTTTCAATAGCAAGTTTAACAAGAGAACGATTTGGAGTTAAATGTAGAACGAACCATGCAATTCCAGACTCAGCTGCTTGATACATTGTGTCAAGTAATGAATTAAGTTCTATTCGACCATTGTTTTTCTTACAAGTATAATGAGGTATATACCCAACAGGACATCCAATTTCATTTATTATTAAATCATACAAATATCCATTTGTATGATTTAAGCTTAGGTCCATCATCAAATCCGGAGTAGATTCTAATTTAGCGAGTTGAAGTATTTTTTCCCTTTCAAGATTATAACTATTCAAACTTTCATTACTAACACCAATGTTTACGTTAACAACAATGGGATTAGGATAGCCAATAATTATATTCTTTTTTTTCCCTTTAAGTCTAATCTGTTTCATAAAGTCATGTGAATAATCCTTTAATAAATGAAAATGCCTTTAAAGAACTAGTGATTTTTTTATATAAAATAGCACTTTGAAGTGAAGCTTTTGCTTGTATATAAATTCCACTGCCTTTTTTATATTCATTATGGATGAAAGATTCTACTTTACTAATATTTAATATAATCTCTCTCAAATCATTAAATACCTTATCGGGACTTGAATCATCTAACTTAACACGATAACTTTCTATTTCATTTTCATTTATTTGCGCAAATAAAATAAAACATGGAATATCCTCTTCTTTAAGTGCGAAAAAATCCAGAAATAATTTGTAATTGTTATTAGTCATAGGAACTCCAACCATATACTCTAGCAATAATTCAGGTTTGGGTTTTAGTGCAAAAATCGGCCACTTATTAGATATAAAATCAAAACACTGCCAATAATCAGTATCTCGCAAAACTTTTATAATATTAGGATTGGCAACAGTATACATTATACAACCACATATATTGGGAACATTATCAGCCTTCATAATGGACCATATATCATTTTTACTAATAAAATCATTAACTTCAACCATATTTGTTTTTAATATTTAATTAGAACATTGTTCTGCTCAATAATATTCAAAAAATTACAATCAACTTCTCATATAGAGTGCTTAGGCATTTCAGGTAACGATTATTGTATTCAATACAATACAAAGTTTTCATCTCATAGCATACATTTTTTTACAGATTTAGTACATATATAGTATACTGAGATACAATTATTTATGTTCGATATGCCATTTATACGCCTACTTTTGATTCGTAACCAATTGCAATTTATGGAAAATGTTTTAAATAACAATAAAAATGAATCAGTATTTTTATTCTACTGCTAATAAATTGTTGCACTATACTCTTTTTTGATGGCATATAGTGTAATAGTCATTTTTACTGTATATCATAGACGTCAATATCTCACTTAGCAAAACCTCCCATATACTTTACATTATATCTAATTGGTTTAAAATTAATATCTTATATCCAATTCCCGCAAACTTTCATACTTACCATACAAAAGTACAAGAACAACTGAATAAAAGGCATATAATAAGCCAACTATTTAATCGCAGATTATAAACAATGGTTTCTTTGCTTTCTTTGTCCGCCCTCTACTCATTGAAAGAAAGTAGCGGCGACAATGCTGCCACCATTCATAATCGTAAATATAATCCCGTTACACTCTTAAAAATTTTCTCCAGCATATCGCAATATACACTCTCTTTGTCCATAAAAAAGGTTGTGCACTTCAAAGTTTGGACATAATCTCATCCAATAATAAATAGGCATCAATAAGTTATACTTCAAATTCTTAATATACTAATAATCATACTTATACAAAAAAAATAAAAGAAAGAATATTTTGTTATATTCCAAATATTGCCTACATTTGTATATGAGTTATTTGAAACTATGCAAAGCAGTGTAACCCGAAGCAGGACTTCCGTCTCTAAATCGTTACCTGCATCTTTTAGGCTCTCTGTATTTATTTAATCTTTAGAGAGTTACATCAAAATACATTGTTTCTCCCATGTGAAACAAGGAGTTCCAATAGTATAAAACAAGTTGTTTCTGATGGTGGAATCAACTGTTCCACACGTTGGAACACCCTGTTAACCATATAGGTTATCTGCATGAAATAGCTCATCGAGAGAACTACTTCATCCGTTTCTGTGTGACAGAAGGGTGACACTTTTTTTATCTGTCACAGTATTCATCACAGATTTAACACGCTGTATAACAAGGCATTGAAAAGTCATATGACAGTGTGACAGATATTTTTCAAAAAACATACAGTAAGAAAACAGTCGCTATACTACCGAACTCACTGCTACCTCATGCCATTTATTATAATTTTCTTTAGACAATGTTGTAGGTCTTTTTAGCTGAGTTGTTTAAATCTTCTTGAAACTCTTGCTTGAGACTGACCTTTTTTATTTTGTAAATACAATACTGCCCACGTGTTCCCCAACAAAGAAACGCGCCATGTCTGATGTTTTATACCATGCAGGCTTGCCGGCCATATCATCCGATATAACTTTACCGTTTATCTTCAGATTCTCAAAACGAATATTCTTCACCATCCGTTCCTTGTCATAGCCAACAATATGTGAGAGTTCGGCATGATCGCCATTATAGGTAATATCTTTAAAAAGCACATTCTCAATGCCCCTGCCCGGAGCCTTGCAATACTTCTTGTTATAAAATATACGCAGATTCACCAATTGTCCTTGCCGGAAATTCTCGATACGGATATTCTCGAACCGCACATTCCGGACCAGATTATTATCACCTGCATTGATAGCCAGGCAGCCTTGATAATCCACCTGCATTTCCCGATGATCCAAAATATCAATGTTCCGGTAAGTCAGATTCTCCATCACTTCATTTCTTTCCACATCTCCATGCAGCCCGATAAAAATAGGATGCGCCACATCTGCCCACAGAGTAGAATTCTGCATTGTTACATTACGGCATCCGCCATGAAACCCCATACGTGTAGCATACACGGTAGTGCAATCATCGGAGTTACGGCAAAATACTCCGTCAAACAAGACGTTGTTGCTGGCAAACACATTCATACCGTCCCCCCACCCGTATGAACTGATGGCCTTTACATTGCGGATTGTCACACTGTCCGAACCTCCAGTGGGACATTGGGTTGTGATGAGACCTTCCACATATATATTTCGTGAATTAATAATGCTGATACCTGCCCCACGACCTTCGGGATGCACCTCACCCCGTCCCAGAATTTTCACATCACGGGCATTGACCGCACGGATACATCCACGCACAATGGCCCCACCTGCCACATAGACTGTCTTTCCCGAAGGAACATTAAGTGTATCGCCGGGTAACTGATGTATTCCCGGAGCGAAATAAATCAGATTCTTGTCTTTCAATTTCTTCGGGCGGTTTTCATCTATCGGATTCGCAAAAAGATGAAGATTATGGAAGATGTCTCCATTTACTTCAATGGACAAGTTACGCGGACGGTCTAGTGTAAAAGTCATCGTACTGCCGCTGATCCTCGGAGTGATACCATACGACAACGGACGCACCCTGCCACTCTTTACTTCTCCTTTATTATAGGTGACGGAAACTTCCACCTGCCCGGAAAAGTCAAAATATCCCATTGAGGCCAGTTCTACATGATGCTTCGTCTGGCGTACTTCATCTACTTTCATCGGATAAGTGACTACTTCTTTCCATCCACCGCCCAATTGCCTCACCCGAACTGTAAAATCGTTTTTCAACTCCACCCCGTCACCGGGAACCGTGTAAGTTATCAACTGGTTTTGCGCATAAAGGATACAGGTCATCATCCATAAAAGACCTATCAAGCATAATGTTCTCATTCTTTCCATTTGTAAAGTTTATTATTGGTTTTATAGAATATACGTTCGATAACTATCAATCACTCAAATCGCCTACCGGCAATTCTAATATACTGCAATTTCATTATAAATTAGGGCGTGAAATAATCTTTTACCTAAAGAATATTCTTATTTCACACCCTATCTGCTATAAATCAGTCTATTGATTTTCGATTTATCCTTCAGTTTTTATTACCAACCGGGATTCTGCGTTAATTGCGGATTCAAACGTATCTGCTGACGAGGAATAGGATCTAAATAATCTCTTTGTGTATAAAGCAAATTACCAGCCAAAGTTGCTATAGAACGTCCATAGTCAGGGTCGTTAGGATCAGAGCCCTCATAAAGCCCATAAAGCAAAGGATACTTTTCCGGATAATAACAAGGTTCACCGAAGTAAGTGGCATCATTGGCTTTCTCTGTTTCGTATGCTGTCCTTAAAACATGTCGGCCCAGTTTACGGCCAGTCAGGTTGATATGCGCAATACCCCAACGTTTCAAATCGTCCATACGAAAGCCTTCACCAAAAAGTTCACATGCACGCTCTCTACGTATTTCATCCAACATATTCATTTTTTTACAAATAGTTTTTCCTGTAGCATGATCCCAATAACCAGCATCCCAAACATTGGCAATCAACGCATTGGTCAAAGGAGCCACTCCGGCACGGGCACGATTTTTATTAATAGAAAAATTAAGATCTTCATCTGAAATGTTTCCATTATTCAATTCACAAGTAGCTTCGGCATAAATGCAATGTACTTCTGCCAAACGGATCAACGGGAAATCTGCAGATTCTGTATTATCCGGACGATTCGCTCCTTCAATCAGATATTTACGGCTGCTGTATCCCCCCATTGTACTATTATTTCTGATTGTGGGATGGAACACTGCACAAGAACTGCTATATACGGGATCAGTAGGATCATAATGATCATTGTCCTTCGGAAACACAGGAGTAGGATACGGTTGATTAGCATCCGTACGCTGACGTCCATCTTCAGTACGGCTACTATAAGATACACGGTCAGGCAAGAAAGTACAGCCGACAAAACGATAATCACGATTACGATATTCACCTATAAATGTAGCATATCCCTCGAATTCTGGATTATTCTGCGCATCAGACATACTACCTGTATAACTGATACGAATAGGAAGTCCGTTGCGACAAAGGAAAGATTCACCAAATTGGGCACTCATACCCGTTGCTGCGCCTACCATGACTGAATGCGATAAATTAATACCACTGCGGTTCAGATCGTAGTCATATTTTTTGTAAAAAATAAATTCTTTATTTGTACTTTTTCCCGCACTTTTGAAATTAGGAATATTCCCACCTTTATCATCAATATTAAACAAATAGTAATAACTCAAAGAGTCACATTCTGTCCACAACTTATAAGTTCCACTTTCAGCTTCTTCTATCACCTCTTTTGACATCTGCTTTGCTTCTGTCAGCATATCGGTTATAGAAGGATATCCTTCTGGCTTAGCAGTGCCTGCCCCTTGTGAAGTACCATCACCATCTAAATCATAATTGATAGCAGGAACATACTTTTCCCACGTAGCCTCATAAAGCAATACTCTGGCCAAAAAAGATTTGGCAGCTTCCTTGCTTACTTTTCCTTTGCTTCCTTCCGAAATTTCCGTTTCTTTAGGCAAACGCTTTACAGCCTCTCTTAAATCGGACATAATAAAGGCTGCCACCTCATACCGACTGTTTCGCGGGGCCTGTAACACTCCATCACTAACAGTCAACACATGGTCTGAAATAGGCACACCACCAAAATGTTGCAACAAATAAAAATGCTGCCATGCGCGAAAAAAATAAGCAGTCCCCACAGACTGGGCAATATCACTTTGGCTACCATCATAAGCTTCTGCCTTTTCCAACAATATATTGCAAGTACGGATATGCGAATAAGGCTTATCCCAACTCCAATTTCCTTCCGGTGCCGAACCACCTCCATTGCTTCCTAATCCACTGATATCCGTCCCTCGGTCCATTATATCACCGTATGACGGCTTATTATCCAGATTTTTCCATCCAATTACATTATATAAAGCATTGGCTGCCTGTTCAAAATGTTCAGGAGTCTTAAACACAATAGCCTCTGTTCCCTGAGACAACGGTTCTTTATCAAGAAAGTCACTGCATGCAGTCAATGACATCACCACAGCCGATGCAAGAAAAAATTTATTTATTATGGTTTTCATATGTTTATATTTTAACAGGTTATTAGAATGTAACATCTACTCCGAATGTCAGCAATCTGCTGAACGGGAATGTGTTATTTGAATTTTCACCATATTCCGGATCATATCCATCCTTTACTTTTGTCCATTCCCAAAGATCATCACCGGAGAAGTAAACTCTCAATTTACTGAGTCCGGCTTTTGAAATCCACTTTTGAGGCAATGAATACCCCACTACCAAAGATTTCAAACGGACATACCGATTATTCTGAACACTGACATCTTTATTATTATAATTCCACTTATTAAAATTCTGGTCACGTGAAGCAATAGTATATTCTGCATCCCGATTATTCTCACTCCACATTTTCCCTGCGAAGTTTTTATTTTGCAGAACATAATTTGTAGTCCATGGAGCAGCCAAATATCCACCTCTTAACAATACTTGTTTACCTACTCCTTGGAAGAAAGCCGAGAAATCGATTCCTTTCCATTCCAATCCCAATTTAAAGCCAAATGTCAAACGAGGGGCCATATCTCCTGCATAGTAAAGATCATCTTTTGTTATAGCACCGTCACCATTCAAATCGACTACTTTACGAGCCCCCGGACGAAGTGTATTAGTAGATGCCTCCTGAGGTGCAGGAAGAATATTATTAGCTTTCGGTCCTGAATGATCCGCATTCCAATAATACTTCTCATAATATGCAGCCACTTCATCTGCACTTTGGAAAATACCATCAGTTTGGTATACATACAATGCTTGTCTTGGCATACCGATTAAGCGATTTTCATTCTTACCCTCATTAGGTACATTTTCATTATTAGCTAATTCAAGCACTTTTGACCATGCATCCGAAAGAGATCCTCCAATGTTATACTTTACCTGACCTATTTGATCATTCCAATTCAAAGCCAACTCCCAACCACGGGCACGAAACTTACCATTGTTGGTTTTAGGAGCAGCCGCACCTAAAATAGAAGGATATTGTACATCAATAAACATACCGTTATTGGTCTTGATAAAATAATCAAATGAACCTCTCAAACGATTGCTAAGAAAAGCAAAATCCACTCCCACATCGTGGCTGTCAATAGTTTCCCATGTACGTTCCGCAGATCTCATACCGTCTACCCACAATGAAGTATGCGTACCGGGATTTACACCAAAAATAGTCGTACCAGTTTTGATAGTAGCAAATCTCTCGTAATTGTCAATACCTTCCACACTACCTGTTCTACCATAATTGTAACGCAGCTTCAAATCACTCAACCATGAAACATCTTTTAAAAAGTCTTCATTTGAAAGTCTCCAAAAACCAGAAATAGAATAAAAATTTTTCCAACGTTGTTCTTTCGCCAACTTAGAAGACCCATCCCGACGACCCAATACCTCTATTGAATATTTATCAGCATAAGTATAATTCAAACGCCCTAAATAAGAAACCAATCCCCAAGAATTCTGTCCACCATATGCCTCATTATTATTTCCATTCACCCATACATCCAAATCTGCTAATCCCGACCCCGGATAAACAGCACCGGATTTACGAACCGCACCTACCCTTTTATATGTTTCTTGTTCGGCAGTCATACCCAACATGGCAGAAACGCTATGCACATCAGCAAAAGTACGATTATAATTAGCAAAAGCACCTAAAGTAATGTTTTCCCATTTCGCTATTTCTTCTTTCAATTGTCCGGGACCTTGCTTATTACCAGTCTGTGTACCTACCCAATCATAATATTGTACTTTATTCTTCACTTCCTGCATATTTCTCTGTACAGTCTTATAAGCCCCCGAAGCTGAAATAGAAAGTCCTTTTACCCATTTAGAAAAATCATAAGTTGCTTTAGCACTTCCTCTAAAAGTTGTCAATGAATTTTTCTTCTCCCCTCCTTGGGTCAACCCACCAATAGGATTCCGGTTACCACTGAATGTATCATAAGCCTGACCATTTTGATTATACACAGTCCAAAACCAGGGGTCAAAATATCCAGCTCCCACATCAGTAGTTGGAGTTATAATATCACGTTTGTCATACGACATGCTTGTTTCAAATTTCAAAGCATCTGTCGCTTGATAATCAGCATTTAAACGACCACTATATTTTTTTTCTCCATCATTAGCAACTTTCAATTGTGAATTATTATCCGCATATCCCAAAGATGCCCGATAACTGAATTTTTCATCTGCTCCCGAAATACTAATCGAATGCTTTTGGGAAGTTGCCTGACCATAAAGATAATCCATCATATACACATTTGGATCCCAACGTTCTACCTTATCGCCATTTTGTAATGTCAAGACTTTACCTGCACGAAGGGCATTAAAAAGTGTTTCTCCCTTATATACTGTTGGTGCACCAGTAGCCGGATCAATATCTGATTGATCCAGAGTTGGACCTCCAAAAGAATTAAATATCCACCAATTCACAGCTTTATGAATTTCATCAGCAGTAGTCAAATTAGGATTTAAAGCGGCAGCATCGTTATATTGAGCTTCATAAAACATATCCAACCATTCCTGATTATTTGTGATAGGGGGCTGAATACCATTAATTGTACGACTAACTGAACCACTATATGATATTTGAGCCTTTCCTTTCTTACCACGCTTTGTTGTCACCAGTACAACTCCTGAGGCTGAACGGGCACCATAAATCGCTGCTGAAGCATCCTTCAGAACTGAAATATTCTCAATATCACTTGCATCCATGGCATTTAACTCATCCAATGAACCAGTTATACCATCAATGATAACTAATGGAGAAGATTTTCCGTTGACAGAAATATCACCACGTATTTTCATCTCTGCTCCTTCACTACCCGGACGAGTAGAAGTGCGTGTAATTGTCAATCCCGGAACTTCACCTTGCAAAGCGACTGTAGCATTAGCAATACCCTTATTTTTAAAAGCCTCATCCCCCTTGATCTGACTAATAGAACTAGTTAAAGAAGCTTTCTTTTGGGCACCGTAACCAACCACTACTACTTCATCCAGCACCTCGGTATCCTCTTTCACAACAACCTTAATGCTCGTTTTCCCTGATATATTTACTTCCTGAGCCTTGTATCCGATATAAGAAATAACCAATATGCCTTTTTCCGGAACATTATTCAATATAAAGTTACCATCAAAATCGGTAATTGTACCATTAGTCGTACCTTTTACTTGTACCGTGGCACCAATAACAGGTTCTCCGGCAGCATCCACTACTTGACCTTTCACTGTACCAGCCTGCATAACAGACTGTAACTCATTCACCTCTGCAAATACAGCCTGCGGACTACCTGCCAACAAGGCAGAAGCCATCACCGTAGAAAACAAGATTCTTCTCGATGAAAATTTAAAGAATTCGTTTTTCATAAACTTGAAATTTAATATTAACAGTTTTATTGTTGTTTTCTTATTATATACACTGTTTGATAAACTCGCGCACCTCATGCCGCCCTATCCTTAAATGGTTTTCAACGGTACGATGCGAAAGATTTAATTCCGCTGAAATATCTGAAATAGATTTGTCTTCAAAACGACTCATTGCATAAATAGTACGACGCTGTGGAGGAAGCAAAGACAATCTATATTTCTCACATGCTTCCAAGTCATCAGCCACCACACGAGCCTCAGTCTCATTTGTATAAGTTACCGCATGCTCATATAAATAAGAAGTCACTTCCTGCCTCTTATAATAACGACGTAAATAGTCAGTCACCAAATTACGGGCAATGGTAAAAATGAAATACTTAATAGTTTCTGCACAGAGCATCCGATCGTAATCCATCAGCCGTACATACACATCTTGTGCCAAGTCTTCTGCCTCTTCTTTATGACCTATCTTATAATAAAGATACAGATAGACCGAATGATGATAATTCGTATAAGAGTCTTTTATTAATTGAATAGATTTCATGGATATGTTTTTCATGTCTTCAGCTTTTTGGGTTACATTTACGAATGCAAATATAGAAGGTAGAAGAACAAGAAAAGCACTTTTCCGGTTCCAATAAATCTCATATCATTACCTTAGACAAAAAACAGTTTAAGCTGCTAATTTATAGCAGCTTAATAATTTGAAACTATCAGTATCATATAATAATTTGATACTCTCAACAAGAAATAGCGAGGTTATTCATTGTTTTTCCCAATACTTCGGATGTACTCATTGGGAGTGATATTTGTCGCTTTTTTGAAATATCGGAAGAAAGAAGCCCGTGAACTGAATCCGCACAACTCTGCCAAAGCACTCAAAGTGTATTTAGCATATTCATCTTTCTCCACCAAGCGCTTGAATTCAGCTATACGATAATCATTAATATAATCATAATAATTACGGTTTAAATACTGATTAAACAAATAGGACAAAGTATGAGATGAGGTTCCGATAGAGGCGGCCAAATCGGCAATCTTCAAATTAGGATTGGTATAAGGCTTTTCTTTATGCATAACAATCTCCAATTTATCCGCCAACCGTTTACATTCTTCCACACTTATCTTATTTGTCTTATACTTTTCTTCCGCTACAACATTGGTTTCCTCAACCGGTTGTATTTCCTTTTCTATAACCTTAGCAGGACCAGGCATTGGTTCTTCCCTTTCGTCCTCTCCCTCTTTCTTCTTTGACAAAAGAACAGCAATACCTCCGGTCACCACTGCTATCACGATAAACACTATGCTCCATATACTGATAGAAGAAGCGATTTTAACCGTCATCTGAGTTTCCGACTCTGGATTCCCCGTCCGCCTTACTTTAAAAGTATAGGTACCGGACGGCAAATCATAATAAGTCATATCCGAACGACCTGTCACAGCTATCCATCCGGCATCCTCACCCTCCAACTGATATTCATATGACATAAAGGCAGGTGCCGTATAACTGAAATCGGAAAAGTAAAAGGTAACATTCTTTTGAGAAGACTCCAATGAAATTTCACTCTTGCCGCCATCTCTCACAACAGATTGCACTACAGATTTTCCATTTACACATACATCTGTTATGGCAACCGGATAGGGAATGGATTTCTTCTGATTCATCCGCACTGCATCCAAATACAGAAGCCCTTTGGAGTTTCCAAACCAAATGCCATTCTCATCACGCACCGGCGGACAAAGAGTAAATATGGAACTGGGAATGCCATCGACAAAATTATAAGGAATAAAACAGTCTTTCTTATCATACCGGAACAAACCATTGTTAGTTCCCAGCCATAACCACTTTTCACGATCCTCCACAACAAACATACCATCATTCCCATCCAGAGGAGTCCCCGGCTGCAAACGTCTGAAAGTAGTCATTGATAAATCAGAGATAAAAAGCGAGCCTTTGTCCGGAAAAAAATAAAGATCATGGTCGGAATCTTCGTAGATCACTCTTACTTTTTCCTTATGAATAAATCCTTCAGGAAACACATCGGTTTTTAATGTCCGGACGGAAGGGTCCCAAATACACATTCCATTCTCCGTACATATCCATCCTTTATGGGTGGAATCAAAATAAATTTCATATACATTCCCTTCCGGCAACTTAGAGTTGGCACTGGTATAATGAGCTATCTGTCTGCCATTTTTATAGCAGAATATTCCTAAAGATGTTCCTATCCACAAATTCTTTTCACGATCCTGCTTGATACAGAAAATATGTCCTTTACTGAAAGGCATTCCTCCATCGGGGGCAAAATCTCTGAGTGTCAAAGTTACAGGATTGAAAACATACATTCCCCCACCGTATGTACCTATATAATACTCATTCTGATAATACAGACAACTGAAAATCATATTTGAGCGTAACTGTGGAACCTTGAAACTTTTATAACGATGATTTTCTTCATCAATATAAAAAAGTCCGTCACGAGATCCGATCAGCTTTTCCTTCCCCTCGATGGCAAGTGCACGTACCGGCATATCTCCGGAATCAAAAAAAGGAGCATACGTATAAGTGGAGAACAACCCGCTCTGATATAATGTGTAATCCAATCCCAGCTGATAGAATCCTACCCATATCAATCCTTCCTTATCAACCAAAACAGAATAAACGGAATTAGAACGCAAAGTCTCATCCTTCCCTGTTTCATGACGCATGGAACGAACAACTTTCTTTTTATCCGTTGATACAAAATGAACTCCGTTACCATCCGTCCCTACATACAAAAGGCTTTTGCCATCACCGGACAAAGAAGAAATGACATTACAACCTACATCAACAAAACGGGCAAATTCTTTAGTTTGTGTATCAAAACTGATGATTCCCTGTCCCATCGTTCCCAAATAAAGCATACTCCCTATCCGGGCTATATTCTTAAAGGAACAAACATGTTTCTCTTCCACCACATTATGATAAGCCTCTATTTTTCCATCTGAGAGTTGTAAGGAATAAAGACCATTCTCCGTAGCCATCCAAAGTATTCCATCTTCCCCCAAATTCAAACCACCAATCGAATTCGCCGCCGACAACATATTAGGATCTATCATAATTTGGTTCAGGCTCCCTTCTTTATAAATGAAAAGTCCTCTTTCTGTTCCGATATAAAGTATTCCTTTCCCATCATGTAAAAGAGAGCGCACAGCATATCCTATCGTTTCACGGGCAATGGGCTCCAAACTATTTTTCTGCTTGCTAACACGCCATAATCCACTGCCATTCCCCATCCACAATTCATTGCCAGGCATCTCAACAATGGCATTTACCCGTTTCAATTTTTCATCTGAACCCAGAATAAGATAATGCTTGAAATGAATTCCATCAAAACATTCCAACGAATTGCCGGTCCCCAACCAAACATAACCTAAAGAATCTTTATAAATGGCGTTTACCACTAAATCTGACAAACCCTCAGTTACAGACAAGCCACGAAAAGCGTAGGAACGAGAGAAAATGGGTAAAGACAAGAATATAAGAAACAATATAAATATAAATCTTAAAATGTTTTTCATTACATTGTGCATATTTGGAACCTCGTGTTTATCAAATAATGCAAATATAGTGAAAAGGGAATATATTTTCCCTATCAAAAAAAGAAAAAATCATCATCCACTTCTTATTTGCTGTATGAAAAAGAAAGGATGATGATTTAAAAAGATTACTTTATAAAAGAAAGTTTATATCAAAGTTTGCGTAAATCATGTCCGGGCAACAAATTATATTCTTTTCCATTCATCCTGACTTTACAAGGTGTAGAAGCTGCATATTTCCAAACGCCCTCTTTATACACCAACATCACATCTGTTACTGTCAATGAACTTATTTCAACATGTGGAGTTTTCAATAGTGTACCTCCTCCCAAAAAGAAAATACAATCATCGCCTTGTTTATTTCCCCACAATGCATAAGCTGCTTGTACAGTCATTTCTCCACTTTTACACAAATGGCCTGCATCATCCGAAGAAATAATCCGGTCCACACGCCCCTCTTTTTGTTGGATACAAATTCCGACATGACTTCCAGCCACACCACTTTCCACTTCTGGAAAAGTAACGGAGGAAATACATCCCGGCTCCTTTACAGAAGAAGGTTCATAAACAGCTACAAACGGACGATTCCAAGCTTCACCTTGTTGGCGGGCTACAAAAGTCAACGTAGGTTGCTCTTTGATAGCATAAGGCATATCCGGAATCCGGCTCAACCCTTCAGTCATCGGGCTCAAAGCCGAGAACACTTTACGTTCAGGAGCACCTTTCATCCACATATTCATACTGATATTATCCTCATCCGGCATCTGTATAGTAAACGTTGTTTTAATATCTTTGGAGGTCTCGGCACTTTTCTTATCAAACAAATAAGAATAGGCATATATATGTGCCCCTGCAAAAGCCAGTTCCTCCGTTGGTTGAAGAAACAAGCTACTCCCGTCAGTAGCAGTCAAGTTCATGGTTTGTCCCATATTATGATAAAAATAATCATGCATTTTATCTCCTCCCTCCACTTTCCTGCTACGGAAAATATCGACATAATATCCGTTCTTTTCTCCTGTAGTCACAATACTCATCATACGGTTTTGATCAGCCTGTGATTCAGGTTCACGGAAAAAGACTTCGCTATAACTTACAGGCTGATAATCCACTCTCACTCCCGTTTCGGGATAGCAGTTCAATAATTTGAAAGCATGATTGCTTTTCATAACCGGATAAGAAGAGATTCCATCTACACAAACCGTATTGTGTGCAGGGAACTGACTGTAATACTCCAAATAATCCAAACCGGAATAAAGGGTCAAGCCGATGCCGCCGTCCGGCGCCAGACGATATCCTTTTCCATAAAGTTCCATGCTGATGCCATTGGCATGCATGTGGTTCCCTTCACTGGCGTTTTGAGCAATCATCAGACTATGGCGTTTGTCCATGCCATTGCGTTGCACCAGCCAACTGGCATTGGGAGCATAAAAAGTAGGAGTCACATAATCATTGATATCACCGGCAGGTATCTTATCATCAATCACCAAAGGCTTGTCACTGAAGAAAGAAATTACCGCCACCTTCACGTTTTTCTTTTCAGCCGCCGATTTGGACGCATCGGGATCAAATAACTTCAACATAGCAGTAAATTGCCTTTCCTGATCTTTTTTACCATGCTTTTGCGCATTAGTTACCATACGGGCAAAGATAGCAGGATTCAATTTACCGGGATGTGTATCGCCAAAGCCCATTGTCATACAATCCGGAAACAAATATTGCGGGTCGGCGGCCACCGCTTTTTTTATGACGGGAATCTCTCCGGTCAGGTCCATACCCAAATTACGGTCAAAGATAGTAACCATATCCGTATAATCTCCGATAACCACTTGGCTATACCCCGGACATTCAGCCCAAATACCGGTTTCTGTATCATAACCATAATCAGCAAGCTGCTTCAGTGACCATTGACGGATGGAAGAACGATTCAACACATAATCAATATAATATTCGCCTCCCTTTTTGTCCGGATAAGAAGCATCAGGTTCCAAAATCATGCCGATGCTCATGATATAACGCGCCTGCATCAGATTCCAGTTATTATGCGGCACTCCATTATCAATGATATTATCCGCCCATTTCTTGAATGCTCCGGCATAGATGTCCATCTTATCAGCCTTATCGGTTTTTAAATAATCATATAAAAAATCATACAATGGAACCAAAGCATTCACTGCATCCTCATGAATGACTTCAAAACTACTCATACCCACCAAAGTCTGCTGATGTCCATAGTTCAAATCCTTGGGAAGATTTCGGTAATAGATCCCCGTCATATAAGTATCAAATACCGAAGCTGCCAAATCAGCATATTTCTTCTCTCCGGTCATCCACCAAAGAAAAGCGGCATCACGGGCGATACCCAGTATCTCTACATTAATACTTTGGATGATATTTCCGGTTTTACTGATATTCACCCATTCGTATGGTCTGCCTTCCAACGTCCCATTTGCCAGATACATTCCCCGAGCATCTTCCTGATAAGGCTTCAAATCTTCCAGCTTGGGACGTACATAGTTAGTTGCATGACTGCGTGCACCGGTATACATCACCGTAGGAGCCGGCGCCTTCTCTCCTCCTGCATGATCATAATATTCTCCTTTAATATATACCTCCGTTGCATGAGTTTTCCAATACATTTGCAAGCGGGAAGTAAGCCATTCAGGCCCTCGGTCAGCATACCGGTCAGTCCGTTGCTTTAACTTTTCAAACACTTCCTGTGCCCATGGTTCTTCCTTTATCAACTTCTGCGTTTCGGCTTTGCCCTTGTTATCCGTCAGATATCGGGGATGACCTTGTGACAGTTTTATCGACAAAAAATTCTCTTGTGCATATAATACACCTGTTATCAGCAAGCATATCAATAAAATAGTCTTTTTCATAATTCTATTCATTCTCTTTCACAAAAATACGTATCATAGAGCTATTCCACTCAATCCGAATGAATTATTTTATGATCCGCCTATTTAATTCATTATTTAAAGTCAACGAATATAAAATGTTTGCTTTACCGGCTCTGCTGTCTTTATCTTTGGATATGAGTTTTTTCCGTATTGCCAGGCTATCACAGTCACTTTCACCGGATAAGCAGCCTTAGGAGGAATAGCAGTTAATATCAATCGATTACCATCCACATAAGCCGGTCCCGATTCTACATAAAAATCAACCGGCAAGCCACAACTGGAAACAGCAGATAAAGAAACGTACTTAGTACCACGCTTTATGTCCGGTAACGTTGCAAATTCAATATGTTGCGGCTGTCCTTCCCTATTTTTAACCGGAATTGTAATCTGAGCTTGCTGAACAGCCGGTTTATATTCTTTATCTCCCGGATGAGTTATTGAAAAAACAATATCCGATTTTTTGTCCGTCCATAAAGTTCCCCGATTCCATTGAATTCGAAATGTCACAGAATCAACTAAAACAGCCGGACCGGTAATCATCTGCAAGACAGGGGATTTTCCGGCATGACCAATAGATGCTCCGACAGGTAAATCAGTCCAATTGGAAAGTCGGGGGCTTTCTCCTGGAACAGTATCCAGAAAAACAGGAGTCAATTGAAATGTGATACCATCTTCCTGTGGCATAAAAGCCGGGTGAACTTGTAAATGAGTATTCTGTTGGGATACTGTTTTTCCGTTTTGAGACACACTTACCAATTGTGGCTTCATATCGTAATATCGGGATTGATACGCCAAAGTAGCCTCTATCATCTCACGATCAAAAAACCAAAAAGCTTGTGCAGGATCACCTTTAAATTGATTTACCGGTGCCGGAATACAAGAAGGTTTTTCATTTTTTTCCATCGCTCCATCAACCATCCTTCCTTTGTCGGATCCACATGTCCATAGTGCATTGCCTTTTTAATATAAAGAGCTATATATTGTGCTTTTTCCGGGGTATAGGCAAAATGGCCTTCAGCAGGACAGGCCAACATACTTAAAGGTAGCAATGGATGTTCCTTACGTTCTTTCAAACCCTCATTGCTCCATGTATGTGCTGATTCATATTCTCCCATGGTTTCCAGACAAGGGATTTTATTGATGTTACGCTCACCCCAAATATCTGGACATAACCACTTATCACGATGATATGGCCATTGACCACTGACAGAAATACATGCCAATGTACGTTCCGGTTTATAGGCTGCAAGATAATAAGGCCAACTAGCAGCTGCCGAATGTCCTATAGCTATTAAAGGAGCTGTAGACAACTCTTTATATCCAGATTCTTCAGCAAGATCTGCCAAAAGACCATCCAAAGTTTCCCATGCCCCATCCGTAAAATCAAATCCGTGATTGAAAGAAGGACATACCCATATTTGAGCAACATCAAGTTCAGCCATACGCTGCCGGAAAACCTCATCTTCAAGGATAGAAATTTCCTCCATATTGTGTTGGGCAACCAAGATTGCTTTTACTTGTTCACACTGACTGGGAATCCACAAGTAAGCCCTTGACTCAGGATTCTTGGGATGAGTGCTAAAATTACGAACGGGTACGGACCATTGCCAGATTCCTGTTTGTGCGACAAGCGTAAATGATAAGAACCAACCGAATATTCCAAATAAAAATACATGTTTCATAGTTATCTTCACTTTTATTACAAAGACGAATCACAATCAAGAAACACTCAACTTTAGTTATGAATATCTTCCGGAGAGATGAGTAAAATTCTATCTTTGTACGTATTAAGCATATATACAAAACCTAGATAACATGAATAAACACACTTTATTTACAGTAGCCTCTTTCCTGTTTTGTACACAAGTATCAGGAGATACGCCGGATGGAATTTATCACAAAGGATGGATAGATTTCAACAAGAATGGAAAAATGGATCTATATGAAAATCCTAAAGCCCCACTGGAAGAGAGGGTACAAGACTTGCTCTCACAAATGACATTGGAAGAAAAAAGTTGCCAGATGGCTACCCTCTATGGTTCAGGACGTGTACTGAAAGATGCCCTGCCCCAAGACAATTGGAAAACAGAGGTATGGAAAGACGGAATAGGGAACATAGATGAAGAACATAACGGACTGGGAACTTTCAAGTCCGAATATTCTTTTCCCTACACCAAACATGTGGATGCCAAGCATGCCATTCAACGCTGGTTTGTAGAAGAAACACGTTTAGGCATCCCCGTAGATTTCACCAATGAAGGTATTCGCGGATTATGTCATGACCGGGCAACTTATTTCCCCGCCCAATGCGGACAGGGCGCTACTTGGAATAAAGAGCTGATAGCCCGTATCGGTGAAGTGGAAGCCAAAGAAGCTGTAGCGCTGGGGTATACCAATATCTATTCTCCTATCCTTGATATCGCCCAAGATCCTCGCTGGGGAAGATGCGTGGAAACATACGGAGAAGATCCTTATTTAGTAGGAGAACTGGGAAAACAAATGATTACCAGTCTGCAAAAACATAACCTGGTGGCTACTCCAAAGCATTTTGCAGTTTATAGCATTCCGGTAGGTGGGCGTGACGGAAAGACGCGGACTGATCCACACGTAGCTCCACGAGAAATGCGTACCTTATATATAGAACCTTTCCGGATGGCATTTCAAGAAGCCGGAGCATTGGGAGTGATGAGTTCTTATAATGACTATGACGGAGAGCCCATTACGGGAAGTTATCATTTCCTGACTGAAATATTACGTCAGGAATGGGGATTTAAAGGATATGTCGTATCGGACAGTGAAGCTGTGGAATTTATCTCCAGTAAACATAAAGTGGCGAATACATACGAAGACGGAATAGCGCAGGCTGTCAATGCAGGACTGAATATCCGTACCCATTTCACTCCGCCTGCTGATTTTATCTTGCCTCTTCGTAAAGCTGTTGCCGACGGTAAAATCTCTCAGGAAACTCTTGACAAACGGGTAGCCGAGATACTTCGTGTCAAATTCTGGCTGGGATTATTTGACAATCCCTATCGGGGTAATGGTAAACAAGCGGAACAAATCGTCCATAGCAAGGAACATCAGGCTGTATCATTGGAAGCAGCCCGTCAGTCACTTGTATTATTAAAGATACTTTTTCCGACAAGAAGAATCGCACATTAATTTTACCATCAGGTGAGAACACTTCTTGCGCCTTCACACCAATAACCCAACATATTGCTAAAATTCCTAAAAATAGTCTTTTCATATTATCATCAATTTAAGAGCATAAATAAGAGTCAATATATTTTTGTAATACATTACGGGCAATATAAACCTGGTTTTCAACCGTACGAAGAGACAGACCTAAAAGATTACTTATTTCTGAATTCGAAAGTGATTTTCTACTTTTCATTACAAATATCTGTTTACATTTAGGTGGTAAAGTATCTATTCCATTTTCAACTATTATAAAAAATTCTTTAGTAAGCAACTCATTATATTCACCAATACTGACTTCTTCCCTTTTTTTATCACTATGTGCAGTTTCATAATGCTGCACAATCTGTTTATGACGCAACATATCAATACTACGATTATAGATAGCAATATAAATACATTTTAATGCAGCCATTTCAGACACAAAATAATTTGTTTGCTGAAACAATCCTGTAAATACATCCTGCACTACATCTTCCGCATAAAATTCATCAGATAGCACTTTTCCGGCATATCTAATAAAACTATTCCTATATTTTCCATAAATTCTCTCCAAGGAGATATCCCCTTTTTGATAAAGACTGGTATTAACAGATTGTGTATTCATAATATAGATGGATTAACAATGGTTTTATAAATTAGCCAAAACAGATTGTTTCTCTTTCAAACGTTTCAATCGTACCAATGCTTCCAAATAATAGTAATCTGCATAACTAATAGAAGCATCAACTTCCCATCCCTTGTTCATGTGCCCAACCGAATGCAATAAAAAAGCATCTTTTTTATTTCGAGCCTGGTATGCCGGAGAGGATAGTATCTGAAGCATTTCCACAGCCTTATTCCGATAGAAAAATGCAGAATCACTATCATTTATATAGGTAGAAAGTTCCAATAAAGCAGAGGCTGTTATGGCAGAAGCCGATGCATCTTTCGGTTCACCTGAGGATAATTCCGGAGCATTAAAATCCCAATAAGGAATCATGTCCTCAGGAAGACGGGACAAATAGACATCCGATACCTTCCGAGCAAAATCCAAAAAACGCACATCATGTGTTTCACGATATACCATGGTATATCCATAAATAGCCCATGCCTGTCCACGGGCCCACATAGAATCATCACTCAATCCTTGATGGGTAACTCCTTTTATAAAATGACCATCCAGCGTATCATACACCGCTACATGATAACATGAATAATCTTTACGGAATTGATGTTTCATAGTCGTTTCCGCATGTTTACAGGCAATGTCATACAAATACTGCCCCCCTCCATTCCGCGCAGCCCAAAACAAAAGTTCCAAATTCATCATATTATCAATAATAGTATTGTGCGGCCAGTTTTCCTTTTTCACCATTCCAGGCCAAGATAAAATAGTACCCACAACAGGATTATAAAGCATAGCCAAAGAATCTGCGGCATGCAGCAATCCTTCCTTATATTCCGGTTTTCCTGTCAAACGATAACCGTTGCCCAAACTACACATCATAATAAAACCGGAATCATGACTCTTTGCTTTCCTGTAAGCCAAGGGAGCAATCATATCGGTTACTTTTCCTGCTGCTTCCCTCCACATATTATCCTTAGTATCCTCATATAAATACCAAAGGATACCAGGCCAAAATCCACAAGTCCAAGAGCCTGCCTGTGTATAACGCCATTTAATACTATCTAAATCCATAGAATTAGGAATTTTATCTAACGAAGGAATAGAAACCAGCGTCCGCATAGCCTGAGACCGGCAATACGCAATTTCCGAATCAACAGGAAAATCATCAGTAGCAGTCGTTTTACACGAAAAACATCCTATGCTAACTAAAAAGATAAAAACAAGAGTAAAAAAAGTTCTGCTTTTCATAATCGTATCAGTTTCTTTAATGGATAAAAATATTTTTCTATCAGCAAAATTAGAAACTGAAATGTCTTTTCAACCATCTTGTAAAGTAGGATTAATCCCAACCTACTAGATGAAACAAAAAGACCATACAGCACTATGAATCAACAAATTACACAACAAGAAGAGAGTTTCAAAAAAATATGAAACTCTCTTCTTCTATCCAATCACTAGAGTAACACCCCTATTCCAAACGCTACTTTATAAATATCCCATGTTCCTTTATATATTCGGCAGGTGACATTCCCTTAAACTTCTTAAACGAACGAAAAAAAGAAGTACGGGAACTGAAACCACATTGTTCCGACAAAGAAACCAAGGTATATCTGGAGGCAGACTTATCCTGTATTCTTTTTATGAATTCGTCTATCCTATATTTATTAACATAATCCGTGAAACCAATATTCATAAACATATTCAGCACTTGGGACAACTCTCCAGTATTACATTTCACCACTTTTGCCACATCCTGCAACTTTAAATCAGGATTCAAATATAACCGATCTTTTTCCATACACTCATTCAGTTTCCCAATAATGAGCATGGCCGTTTTCTCTTCCATCCTTGATTTTTGATATTTTTCTTTCCGGTTTTCTTCGGATGGTTCCGTCTTTTTATTTATATATTCCTTCATTGTGCGATACTTCCCCAATAACCCGGAGTAAAAATAAATAAGAATACAACAAACGACTACACTTAACACCACAATCCATCTTATAAAAGGCGTATTTCCGGCAACAACCACCCTTACCGCTTTTATTGCTGCAGGATTGGAAGCCGCCCTGACCCTAAACATATAATCGCCAACAGGAAGTTCTGTATAAGAAACCTGATTTCCTTTCATCAAAGTTTTCCATTCCTTATCATATTCTTCCAAACAATACTCGTATAAATCCGTATTCTCCACTGCATAATTCAAGGCTGAGAAAGTGAATGAAATATTATTATCATTTACAGACAGAAACACCTCATCTATAAATGGAGCAGAAACGGGCATTAATGTCTCTCCCGGGCACAAAGGTCTGCCTGCGACTGAAATGGAAGTAATCACGGGAGGCTGGACCTTTTTGTTCCTATCTCACTCCAGCTCTTTACTGCATCATAACAGACCAATCCTCGTTCATTTCCCCACCAAACCGTATTATCATCCGTTATCTGTACCGGAAAATTAAAAATATATCCGGGAATGCCATCGTATAACGAAAAAATCTTATGATAATTTTCCTCTTCCTTTATATATAGTAACCCCCTCTGAGTAGCAAACCATAATCCGCCATTCTTAGGATCTTCCACTATGCTCATCACAGAATTATTCGGTAAGAAATCATCGATCGTGATGTGTTCAAATGTCGTAAAAGACTCATCTACCTTAACCACCCCCTCCTTATCATCACAAAACCACAAATTCTTCTTTTTATCCTCATAAATGAACCGTACACTTTTAGTATATGGCAAAACATGTTCCGGAAAAACATCCGATTTAAATACTCCATCAACCCTATCATACATAAAAACGGCTCCTCCCGTGCCCAGCCACATCCTGCCCTTCGAATCTGCCTTCAATGAAAAAACAGAATTAACCGACAAAGAAGAATTACGACTGTTATAAACCTCATATTCCCCTGTCAAATGATCATATACATACACACCTTTGGAACTGCCGATCCATAATTTATTATTTACATCCCTTTCATATCCATTAAATGACCCTTGCATAAAACATTGATCTGATTGAAGAAAGGAAAGTTCACCCGTATTCCTGTGAAGCAAGTACAAGCCCCCTCCATAAGTTCCAATAAAAAAATCCCGATTGAAAGGTTTTACAGACAAAATTATATCCGAACGCAAAATGGAATTCCGGTGTGTATAATGCCTTATCCTTCGTTCCATTTCAGAAATATAATAAAGTCCGTCACGCGTGCCTATTACTTTTTTCCCATCTGCATCCACCCAAAAAGCACGTACATTCATATTATAAGAATTAAAAAGCTCTGGATAAGAATAAACAGAAAAGAAACTTCCATGAGCCGGAGTATAACTTAATCCGCCCATGTAAGTACCTACAAAAAGCATATCATCCTCTTTCAACAAAGAATAAACTGCATTAGAACAAATAGCATCCGCATTCGAAGTATGCTCTATAGCCGACAACTCTTTTCCTGTAGACGCACTGATTATTCTAATACCGCTTCCATTTGTTCCCACCCATATCTCATCATTAACAGCAATGATACTTTTTATATATCCATTTTCCACTTCAGGACAAATAGAAAAAGCCGTCTTACCGATATCAAAAACAAGCATACCATTGCCGGCTGTTCCTAAATATAGCTTTTCTTTTAAAAGAGTCAGACAAGAAAAATAATTAACAAACCTCTCATCACCCTGATATGTATAGACTTCCGATTGACCAGTTACAATATTATATTCTATCAAACCACCTTGTGAAGTCAGCCAAAAAGTATCTTTATGTCCTTCAACAATGCCAGTGAGAAAATTAGTAGAAGACAAAGCATTTGATCCGAAAAGCACCTTCCTGAAAGTATTCTCCTGATAGATAAAAAGTCCGTGAGTTGTTCCAACCAGTAATCGCCCTGTCTGGCTTACAAATACTGATCTAACTTCCAACGACTTTGTATCCAAAGTGACCAATTTCACTTGGTCTGTTTTCCTATCAAGTCTCCATAATCCTTTATCTGTACCCACCCACAAATAAACAGAATCTGTTTCGGCTATGGAAAAAATGGTACGTCCTGAAAACTGAAGAAAACTTTTCACATTGATACCGTCAAAACGATCTAATCCGGTCTGGGTGCCCAACCAAGTAAAGCCTCTTTTATCTTTATAAATAGTATTAATAATATTGTTAGACAGGCCGTCTGAAATAGTAATAGTACGAAAAGTTAAATTCGGAAGGTCAACGGCCGGTAAGGATACAGGTAGCCATAATAAAATTGCCACCCAAAGATATAATCTATATAGCCATAAATTCCCTTCCATATAGAATGCGTTTTTCATAATTCAGCAAAAGTTACAACTTTGATTGATATGAGTAGCAAATCTACATAAAATTATTCAAATATGATTCTTTATGAGAAGAAAAATAAGTCCACATAAAATAAAAGAAAAACAAGACATCCATGAAACAAACTCATAAATACCTTGTTTTGTGTAGCGGGACCCGGGATTGAACCGGGGACCTCATGATTATGAATCATGCGCTCTAACCAGCTGAGCTATCCCGCCATCGTTTTTTAAAAAGACCGCCAAGAGTGGAAGCCTCTCAACAGTCTAATATTGCTCATTGTAGCGGGACCCAGGATTGAACTGGGGACCTCATGATTATGAATCATGCGCTCTAACCAGCTGAGCTATCCCGCCATCGTTTCTCAATTGCGGGTGCAAAGATAGAAGGTTATTTTGAATATTGCAACATTTCAGAGAACTTTTTCTTGTAAAATTCGTTTTTAAAGAGAAAAACAGCTTAGTATGTGGCTAATAAATATTTCAAAAAACATAGCATTTATTATGGCAAATAAGAAAATTTGGCTTAATTTGCCACCGAAACTTTAAAAAGCTAACCTATGGGAAAAGAAAAAATTCGTTTGGAGTACATGTTGAAAGCCGGATCCGGTAATATTGTATGGTCTATTATTAGTACCCCATCCGGCCTGGAAACATGGTTTGCAGACAAGGTGACATTCAAAGACAAAGTATTCACCTTTTATTGGGGAAAAACAGAAACACGGCAAGCTGAAGTAACAAACTTCCGGGTTAACAGTTTTATACGCTTTCGATGGCTGGATGATGAAGATCCTAAAGCCTATTTTGAATTGAAAATGGTCTATAACGAACTGACCTCTGACTATATGCTGGAAGTGATTGATTGGGCAGAACCCGATGAAGTAGAAGATATGAAAGAACTTTGGGATTCCGAAATAGAAAAGCTAAAAAGGGTAAGCGGACTGTAATTCTATAAAAATATGCAAAACTTGTCTTTGCTCTCCGTTTTTTATGCTAATTTTGTGCCTTGATAGTTGCACAAAATGAAATAATGCTACGCATAAAAAAATTAGATATATTTATCCTAAAGAGCTTTTTGATGCTCTTTATAGGTACTTTTTTCATCTGTCTCTTCATCTTCATGATGCAATTTTTATGGAGATATGTAGACGAGTTGGTCGGAAAAGGATTGGAGATGAGTGTTTTAGCACAGTTTTTCTTTTATTCTGCTCTGACCTTAATACCTTTGTCCCTACCTTTGGCAATTTTATTAGCCGCCTTAATGACATTTGGTAACTTTGGTGAAAGATATGAATTGCTGTCTATGAAAGCAGCGGGTATTCCCTTATTGAGGATCATACGTCCACTGATTATTTTTTGTACTTTCCTGTGTTGTACCTCGTTTTATTTTCAAAATGTCATAGCCCCCAAAGCGCAGATCAAATTGCTTACTTTACTTGTATCCATGAAGCAAACTTCACCAGAACTGGATATTCCGGAAGGTGTATTTTACGACGAAATTGAGGGGTATAATATATATGTAAAACAGAAAGACCGTGAAACAGGAATGCTAAAAGATGTACTGATCTACAACTTTTCAGATGGGTTTGAAAACGCTCACATTATATGGGCTTCCGAAGGAAAAATGGAGATGACAGCAGACAAACAACATCTTTACCTACATCTGTATAACGGAGAACAGTTCGAAAATCTGAAATCGCAGACCATTTCATCCAATAATGTCCCCTATCGACGTGAAACCTTCAGAGAGAAACATACCATTATTGAATTTGACGGCGGATTCAACATGGTAGATGGGAGTTTTTTAAGTGACCGTTCGGACAGCAAGAATATGATTGAAATCAGCCAGTCCATCGACTCGCTGAGCCACCGCGCCGACAGTTTGGGAAGAAGCATGTACAATGAAATAAAAGCCTCGACTTATCGCAATATCATATTATCGAAAACAGACTCCGCAAAAATAGTTGAAACAAACAGCAAAATCAATGTAGACAGTCTATTCAATTCCTATACTTTAGCTGAAAAAGATAAGACACTGGGTAGTGCGGCGGATCGCACCGAGTCACTGGCCAGTGAATGGAACATGAAAAGTTATCAAACTACAGATGCGGACAACAATATCCGAAAACACGAAGCCGACTGGCACAAAAAAATCACCCTCTCTATAAGTTGTTTGATTTTCTTTTTCATCGGTGCGCCTTTGGGAGCCATCATCCGCAAAGGAGGTTTAGGAATGCCCGTAGTGGTATCCGTCTTGATTTTCGTAATCTATTATATCATTGATTCCGGGGCTACCCGAGTAGCAAAAAGCGGTGAAATGAATATGGTATTAGGTGTTTGGATGAGTACCATTGTATTGGCACCTATCGGAGCCTTCTTTACTTATAAGTCGAATAATGACTCAGTGGTATTCAATGCCGAAGTATATATCAATTTCTTCCGTATGCTGTTAGGTCTGCGCCCCTCGCGCCATGTATTCAAAAAAGAAGTTATTATAGAAGATCCGGACTATCCACGCATACAAACAGAACTGGAGAAACTATGCAACATCTGTAACGAGTATGCCATCAAGCATAGACTGGCCGACGCACCTAATTATATCCGCATCTTCACCAACAAAGGACATGATGACATCATAGCCGATATCAGCGCCAAAATGGAACTACTCATAGAAGAATTATCCAACAGCAAAGATGGAGTATTACTGGAATACTTAAATAGATATCCCATTTTGTCCACCAAAGCTCACAAAAGTCCGTTTGACAACCAATGGCTGAATTTACTCGCAGGAATCATTGTACCAATAGGCCTGTTCTTCTATTTCCGCATTTGGCGGTTCAGTATCCGGCTGGATAAAGATTTAAAAAACATAATCAAGACCAACCGTGAAATTAAAGAAAGAATAAACAATAAATCATTTATAATTTGACTATGGAAGAATTAAAACTAAATACCATCGAAGAAGCGATAGCTGACTTCCGTGAAGGTAAGTTTGTCATTGTAGTGGACGACGAAGACCGTGAAAATGAAGGCGATTTAATTGTTGCTGCGGAAAAAATTACTCCCGAACAAGTCAATTTCATGCTGAAACATGCGCGTGGCGTACTTTGTGTACCTATCACTATTTCTCGTTGCAAGGAATTGGAATTACCTCATCAAGTAGATACAAACACGTCAGTTCTAGGTACTCCTTTCACTGTAACTGTGGATAAGCTGGAAGGTTGCAGTACCGGAGTTTCTATCTACGACCGGGCCGCCACTATCCGTGCTCTTGCCGACCCCACCTCCACTCCCGAAACATTCGGACGTCCGGGGCATGTCAATCCATTATATGCACAAGACAAAGGTGTACTGAGACGTGCCGGTCATACAGAAGCCTGTATAGACATGGCACGGCTAGCAGGACTCTACCCTGCTGCCGCATTAATGGAAATCATGAGTGAGGATGGAACCATGGCTCGTCTGCCCGAACTAAGAAAAATGGCCGATGAATGGGGGCTGAAACTAATTTCAATCCGTGACTTGATCGCCTATCGTCTAAAGCAAGAGTCATTAGTAGAAAAAGGGGTGGAAGTGGACATGCCGACTGAATACGGCCATTTCCGTCTGATACCTTTCCGCCAGAAAAGTAATGGTTTAGAACATATCGCTATTATAAAAGGTGACATAAAAGAAGGAGAACCCGTTTTGGTACGCGTGCATTCTTCTTGCGCCACCGGTGATATTTTCGGATCCATGCGTTGTGACTGTGGAGAACAACTGCACAAAGCATTGCAAATGATCGAAAAAGAAGGAAAAGGCGCTGTTGTTTATTTAAACCAAGAAGGAAGAGGCATAGGACTAATGGAAAAAATGAAAGCCTACAAATTGCAAGAAAATGGTGTGGATACTGTAGAAGCTAATATCCTTTTAGGACATCAGGCAGATGAACGTGATTATGGAGTCGGAGCACAGATACTACGCAGTATAGGCGTCACCCAAATGCGTTTGCTGACAAATAACCCTGTCAAACGTGTAGGATTGGAATCATACGGTTTGTCCATAGTTGAAAACGTTCCTATTGAAATCACGCCTAACAAATATAACGAGCATTATTTAAAAACCAAAAAAGACAGAATGGGACATACATTGCACTTTAACAAATAAAAAAGCTATAACTCAGACGAAATCACATCATTTTTCATGCGATTTCGTCTGTTTTACTTTCATAATTGAGATATTATCCTTTATTTTGCAGCAAGTAAACTTAAACACATTAAAAATAATAGCAATGAATCAATTATCAGATCGTTTGAATCGTTTGTCTCCTTCAGCAACATTGGCCATGTCCCAAAAAAGTAATGAGTTAAAAGCCCAAGGAGTTGATGTCATTAATTTAAGCGTGGGTGAACCGGACTTCAATACCCCGGACCACATCAAAGAAGCAGCAAAAAAAGCAGTAGATGATAACTTTTCCAGATATTCTCCAGTTCCAGGATATCCTGCACTTCGCAATGCAATCGTAGCCAAACTGAAGAATGAAAACGGATTAAACTATACAGCTGCACAAATCTCCTGTGCAAACGGTGCCAAACAATCTGTTTGTAATACGATTATGGCTCTAGTTAACAACGGTGACGAAGTAATAGTCCCGGCTCCCTATTGGGTAAGCTATCCTGAAATGGTAAAATTAGCTGACGGTACTCCTGTTATTATTACTGCCGGTATTGATCAGGATTTCAAGATTACCCCTGCACAACTAGAAGTAGCGATTACTCCCAAGACCAAAGCATTGATTCTTTGCTCACCGTCAAATCCCACCGGTTCTGTTTATACCAAGGAAGAGTTGGCTGGCTTGGCCGCTGTTTTGGCAAAGCACCCGCAAGTATATGTTATAGCCGATGAGATTTACGAACATATCACATACAGTGGCAAACATGAAAGCATTGCCCAATTCCCCGAGATTCATGACAATGTAATTATTGTAAACGGAGTTTCAAAAGCATATGCTATGACAGGATGGAGAATCGGGTTCATTGCCGGTCCGGAATGGATTGTAAAAGCTGTAAATAAGCTACAAGGACAATATACCTCAGGTCCGTGCTCTGTTTCTCAGAAAGCTGCCGAAGCTGCCTATACAGGCACTCAAACTCCCGTAGAAGAAATGCGTCAGGCATTCCAGCGCCGCCGTGACCTTATTGTAAAATTAGCAAAAGAAATTCCAGGATTTGAAGTAAACAATCCTCAAGGAGCATTCTATTTATTTCCGAAATGTGATTCTTTTTTTGGCAAATCAGCAGGTGACCGCAATATCAATAACGCTGACGATTTGGCAATGTATCTACTTGAAGTAGGTCATGTGGCATGTGTAGGTGGTACTTCATTCGGTTCCCCCGAATGCATCCGTATGAGTTATGCAACTTCCGATGAGAATATTATAGAAGCTATGCGCCGCATCAAAGAAGCATTAGCCCTATTAAAATAAAATATTCTTTCTTTAAAAAGAACAGGCATCCGTTTTTTTCTGTGGTGCCTGTTTTTTTTATTCATAAAGTAGACATACGAGCTTGTAATCAACACAAAGCTTTAAGAAAAACAAAAAAACGACCGTTTCCATCAACGGAAACGATCGTTATTAACTTTAAAGAACAAAATTGTATTGCTTAGCCAAGATGAATAGCTTCAGAAGGACAAGCATCAGCACAAGTTCCGCACTCTGTACACAGATCCGGATTGATAGAATACTTATCACCTTCAGAAATTGCTTCTACCGGGCATTCATCGATACAAGTACCGCAAGCGATACAATCGTCACTAATTACGTAAGCCATTTTCGTTAATTATTAAATTATTAGTACTAATTGATGGAGCAAATATACAGCTTTTCTCTATTAGTTGTCACATAGAGATTACAAAAATGCGCTAATTTGTATTTAATCTAAATACGATTATTTCATCAAAGCCTGATACATAACCTGTTGCATACGAGGACGGATATTTAACCGCATCAACTGTTTATGGTCAAAAGGACGCGGATAAATCCGATTACTCAGAAAAACAAAAACCAAATGATTTTTCGGATCTGCCCAAGCGCAAGTTCCGGTAAAACCAGTATGTCCTACCACCTCTTCAGGCGCTTCTTCCGTACACGGACTTTTCACACTATTATTCACATCCGGTTTGTCGAATCCCAATCCTCTCCTACTGATCTTCGAAGTATGGGTTAGAAATAAATCACAAGTTTCCCTACTCAGATAACGCTTTCCATTATAAACTCCTCCATCAATCAATAACTGATACACTTTTGCCACATCACGAGCCGTAGAAAATAAACCGGCATTTCCTGACACCCCTCCCATGAAAGCAGCTGATTCATCGTGTACATAACCTTGCAACACTTTTCCTTTACGCAAATAATCCGCTTTCACTGTAGGAACAATTTCCTCCTTTTTAAACTGTCGAAGCGGCAAATAAGCCGTACGGTTCATCTCCATCGGTTTATAGAATTCTTTATCTAAAAAAAGATTCATAGGCATTTTACTGATATTCTCTACCATTTCCTTCAATAACATAAAGTTCAGGCAACTGTAACGATATCTCCTGTCTTTTAATGGAATACGTCCTATTTGTGCTATAATGGAATCACGAAAAGAACGATGAAGAAACATACTGTCAGCTACCTGTAAAGGATAATCGGCAGAGAAAGATTTTGCCATCAACTCTTTTCTATAATCGAACTTATCAGTGACATACAGCCGTACATCTATTTGCGTATGATGACTAGCGTCCGGTCTTGCTTTGTAAAAAGTCCCCTTATAACTGTCTTTGTCTATAGCCTCCTTATAAAAAGGCCAAAAAGCGGGAATGCCCGACTGGTGTAAAAGCAACTCCTCTATAGTGACCCGCTCCTTATCCGTGCCTTTTAAAGCTGGAATGTATTGGGATATGCGATCGGTCAAACCAAATTTACCTTCATCGTAAAGTTTCATAACAGCCAACAGCGTCGCCGTGGTCTTGGTCAACGAAGCCAAGTCATACAAATCATCCTTTTCCACCTCTTGGTCACTTTCATAAGTGAAAGTACCGAAAGACTTATCATATACTGGTTTCCCATCTTTTAAAATTAGAATCTGACAACCAGGATAAGCTTTCGCTTTGATTCCTTCCATAGCTATCCCGTCTATCTTTTCCAGTATTTTGGAGTCCATACCATAATCCTCGGGTCTATAAATACGAGGCACTTTAGGAGTTATAGTCACTCCATCACCCGGTTTGAACAAATCGGCGACAGCCACGGACAAACGCCCGTCTGCCACCGCCTTTCCTACCAAGACATCAGCCACATACTCCTGAATAACAGATTCATCACTATGCCCCAATACTACAGCCGCCGCTTTCTTCCAGTAGCCCTCCATATCCAACATAGACTTTAATGGCATCAGAAACACATAAACAACAGGCAAATCAGCCGGAAGCGAATCAAGCATTGTTTTATACTTTTTGTAATCATCCGAAGTAACCACCACAATTACACGCTGACTACCCAACAATCGTTTTCTAATAGCTTCCATCGAATCCGGACGAGCAACAACGCGTGTGAGAGAGAGTGTATTTTGCAAACGATTATAAAAATCAAGCCCTGCACCGGGAGTTTTCCCAATATTCAGAACCACCATACCCTTCAATTTTGAATCCAAAGGCAAGATTCCACTTACATTAGCAGGAACCGTTATAGCAGCTTTCTGCAAGCGGAGAATCAACTCCTTCGTTTCCGGGCGATTCAATCGTTTCTCCAGCCCGGAAAGTTGGACGTGAGGTTTATTCTTCAACCCTAAAACATATTTATAAGTCAATACTTTACGACATTTTTCCGTAATCAATTCTTCTGATAGTTTTCCACTTTTTACAGCATTTAAAACACCATCCAATTCTCTCTTCAAATTACGGGGAGCCAATAATAAATCATTGCCTGCTATCAAGGCTTGAGCGCATATATTCTCATTTTGCGAAATACCTTTCATCTCCAAAGCATCTGTAAAAACCAAACCTTGAAAGCCCAATTCCCGACAAAGTAAATTATAAATAATATGTGAAGAAATCGAAGCCGGATTTTTACCCAATTCAGGTACCTCCAAATGCCCTACCATCATACCTCCCAGTCCTGCTTTAACAGCCTCTTTAAACGGAAAAAGTTCAATGCTGTCCAAACGCGCACGATCAAAATTCAAAACCGGTAACGCCTTATGAGAATCCACTTCCGTATCTCCATGCCCCGGAAAATGTTTACAGACAGACAATACCCCTCCATCCTCCAAACCACGAGCATAAGCCACCACTTTTTGAGCCACATTCCGAGGATCACCACCAAAAGAACGGGTATTAATAACCGGATTCCGAGGATTAACATCCACATCAGCCACCGGAGCAAAATTGATCTGCACACCTATCTCCTTACATTGGCGAGCTACTTCCTTACCATATTCATAAAGCAGTTCATTATCCTGTATACATCCCAAAACTCTGTTTCTTGGAAAACGAGGAGTTCCTTTCAAACGCATAGCCAGCCCCCATTCACCATCAAAAGTAATGAACAAAGGTACTTCTGCCAGACTCTGCGCATAATTAGTTAATAAAACTTGATTAGACAACTGGCCACTCGAAAAAAGTAATCCTCCTACTTTATATTCTTTTATAGCTGCATATATATTGTTTTTATTTCGTTGTGTCTGAAGAGGAGCCACTGTGTGTATAAACAGTTGTCCTATCTTTTCCTTCAAACTCATTTCAGAAAGCTGTTCATCCACCCACGCCTTACAATCCTGAGTGTCCGCCTTCCCCTTTTGTAACAGCCCAGGCATCTGCTGTGCATACATCATCGCACATCCGACAACACATAAACTTATAAATAACAATATGTTTCTCCTCATCTAACTTACTCAATTATATCAGATTTCCCTATACAACAGCAACTATCAGTTCTTTTCCATCCTTACTTTCATTTCTCCTACATAAACAGCATTTTTTCCCATTTGTTGCAATGGAATCTCTTTGCCATCCAAATTCTTATAAAACAAAGTCTTATCAAAATAAGAATGCGAATGACCTCCCAAGACAATATCAATATTACGAGTATTAGGAATCAAAGTTTCATCAGAATAAGGTTTTCCTTGCCATCCTAAATGAGACAAACAAACCACCAAATCACATTTTTCCCGATTCTTCAATATATCTGCCACACGCTGGGCGGCCTCTATTGGATTTTCAAAAACCACTCCTTCACAGTTTTTTGCCTGTACTAATCCCTCCAACGCAGGACTCAGTCCGAACACGCCTACCTTTACCCCCTTACGTTCCAAAATAACATACGGTTTGACAAGACCCTCCAAAACAGTTCCCTGTACACCATAATTAGCACAAACAATAGGAAAATCCGCCATTTTAAAAAGACGTGCCATATTATCCAAACCAAAATCAAATTCATGATTTCCAATAGTCCCGGCATCATATCCCATTTCATTCATCAGCTTCACTTCAACCTCACCACCAAACATATTATAAAAAGGAGAACCTTGTGAAAAGTCACCACAATCGAACAATAACAAATCCTTGTTCTGTTTCCGCATTTCTTTGATTAAGGTAACACGACGTACAAAGCCCGCTTTTCCTGCAAACTCCGGATTCGGGTCAGTAATGGAAATAGGTTCCACACGGCTATGGGTATCATTAGTATGAAGTATCAAAAGTTCTTTGATATCCTGTGCTGCCAGCACACAACATACACACAGAGCAGTAAATAATACATATATTCGTTTCATGACGGTTCTGTTTATTCTTTAACGGTAATTCTTCCTTCTATCTTTGAGTCTATTTTCTTCCCTGCTTTAGTCTGCTCATTCACATAGTTCAGAAACAACTGACGCACTGTGGCCTTTTCAGGCAGCAATTTATCCGCATCGCCTACTTTAGCAAAAGCAGTCATATGGTCATTTCCCTCAGCCAAATAATCCAAGGTAGCCACTTTATACTCTTTGGAGTCTTCAATTTCTTTTCCGGCTACTGTAGCATCCAATAATTTTCCATCTCCAGAAATTTCAAGGCAAGCACCACTTAATCCCTCACCATGCACAGCTGCTATATTTTCAAAAAGTTCGCGCAGCAAAGAACCATTCATAGTAACAATGCACAATGTATTTTCAAAGGGAGTTATTTCATAAATATTACCGTAAGTTATATCCCCCTCGGGCAAAGCCGTACGTAGTCCGCCCATATTCGTCACCCCCACGTCGGCTATGCGGCCTATATATGCAGAAGCAGAACAACGTAAAATATCCGCTACCAAGTTGGATAACTCACTTTCAGGACGAAAGCGATCCATAAAACGAGCGCTTTGTCCTATGACTGGTGACATAATACTATCAACCGTTTTTTGATACGGAGTCAAAATAGCGATTGCAGTGGAATCCGGGTTAGCATCCAAAGCTGCTGTCACTTCTATCCTGTTTCCCTCAACTGATGCCAGTGAATACCCTGAGTGACAGCTTGAAAACATAAAAATCCCGGCTGCTATTCCTGCCGGAATCATACACATAATTCGGTTTGGTTTCATGTTTATTAGTTGTTTATTGCCCAAATGTAGTTAAAAAAGAAGTTGCAACCAACGATATCAGATGAAAAAATAGTTGAATTTAATTTGGCTGTATGACAAAAATCTAGTAATTTTGCACCGCTTTCGCGCAATCGCTGTCAAAGAAGAGTTACTTGATATGTTGCGTTGGTAACGATAAACAATTTAAAATCAAAAAAAATGGATTTAATTAAAATTGCTGAAGAAGCATTTGCTACTGGCAAACAGCATCCTTCATTCAAAGCTGGTGATACTATTACAGTGGCATACCGTATCGTTGAAGGTAGCAAGGAACGTGTACAGTTGTACCGTGGTGTTGTTATCAAAATCGCTGGACATGGTGACAAAAAACGTTTCACCGTTCGTAAAATGTCTGGAACTGTAGGTGTTGAACGTATTTTCCCTATCGAATCTCCGGCTATCGACAGTATCACTGTTAACAAAGTTGGTAAAGTTCGTCGTGCTAAATTGTACTATTTACGTGCTCTTACTGGCAAGAAAGCTAGAATTCAGGAAAAAAGAGTTAATCAGTAAGATTTATCATTCCTACATAAAAAAGGAGTATCCTCTGGAAGAGGATACTCCTTTTTTAATTTACATCCCTTTTACTCACGATTTTTTATATAATCATGAACAAACTGACTTGAAATAGCATTTATTTAATATTGAATCAAACTTAAACCATTTATGAAAAGAATAATGTTCATTTTAGGAGTAAGCATCATTATGGCCTTACTTACTGTTACCGCAGCCTTGGCAGGTTGGTGGCTTGGAGCGTCTCTGCCTCTAGATATATCTGACACCACTCGACAAATAGCAGCATTACTTACCGCTTCTGCTTGTACATGGATACTATATATTGTAAGTCGCAAAGTACTGACTAAAATCAGTCTCAAGCCATACTAAATAATATAGTCCATTAAAGCAAAAAGGTCAACCGATTCTATTCTATATTATTCTCGATTGACCTTCTTATTTAAGAAAAGTTTTTCATCAGTCCTTATTTTCTGTATCCTGTATCCCGGACTCTTCCTTTCCACGCAAATAAACAGAAGGTGCCACACCAAATTGTTGCTTAAAACATTTACTAAAATAGAACGGATCATTAATACCTACTTTATAAGAAACTTCAGCTACCGTATAACGATTTTCCAACAACAGTTCTGCCGCCTTCTTCATACGAATAATCCGAATATATTCATTGGGTGAATATCCCGTCACCCCACGTATCTTACGATAAAAAACGGTTCGTCCCAATCCCATCATCGAAGCAAACTCATCAATCGTAAACTGAGCATTACCAATCTGTTGTTCCATAACCACCTGTAATCTGTCAGCAAATTCTTTATCCTTATCAGAGGTACAAATAGCCGGTCGTACCATATTCGGATCATTCGAAAACTTCTCACGTAATTTCTCACGTTGCTCTATTAGTTTGAAAGCGCGTGCCAACAGTAGTTTCGGGCTAAAAGGCTTAGTAATATATGCATCCGCACCACTTTCCACACCTTCCAAATGACTTTCGGCAGAACTCATAGCTGTCAATAAAATAATAGGTATATGACTTGTATCAAAATCATTTTTCAATTTTCGGGTTACCTCAAACCCTGTCATCCCCGGCATCAACACATCACAGATTATCAAATCAGCATCATACGTACGTGCACGTTCCAATCCAGACGGACCATCCGCCTCGGCCACAACTTCAAAATATTGTCCCACTTCTTCTTTCAAAAACTCACGTACATCGTTATCATCTTCTATAATAAGTACTTTCCGCTTATTAAGTGGTGCAGATGGAAGTTCCACTTCCCCTTCTTGCGCCGATATTTCTCCTGCAAGAACAGCCGCATGATGTACTTCCTCCTCTTCCAGCAACACATTATGGGGAATCAGGAAATCTTTTTCCTCATAAACAGAAATATCAGTAGGCAAACTGACTGTAAATATAGACCCACCACCTTCATTTTCAGTATACACTATCGTACCTTTATGCACACACACCAGTTCATGTGTCAAATGCAGGCCGACTCCGACACTACTACCCGAAAAACTACTTTGCATAAAACGCTTAAATAACTCATTACGCTTCTCTTTAGGAATGCCTACACCGGAATCGGCTACCGATATGACCAACAGTTTCCTTGCTTCATCTACCGTCACAGAAAAAGTCACTTTTCCACCACTGGGCGTATATTTGAAAGCATTAGACAATAAATTATAAGTCACTTTATCCAAATAACCCTTATCGATAAACATCTTATAAGAGGCTACAGATGGCAAAAACTTGAAATCCATATTCTTAGACTCAGCAGCATCATTGAAACTCAGAAAAATTTCATACAAGAAAGCCATGACATCCGTTTCCTCTAAAGAAAGGGCCAGTTTATTATTCTGCATCTTACGGAATTCCAGCAACTGATTGATAAGACGCAACATACGCTGGGTACTTTTATCCATGACCTTCAATGAATAAGCCATTTCTTTAGGGATTTTACCACCACGCTGTATCTTCTCCAATGCTCCTTGTATCAAAGTCAAGGGAGTACGGAACTCATGAGAGATATTCGTGAAAAAAACTAATTTATACTCTGTCAGCTGTTTCTCCACCTGTATACGATTACGCAAAGTATTAAAGTCACGCATTAGTCTGAAAGTGATGTATAACGCCCCCCCTATCAAAATAGCATAAATAAAGAAAGCCCAAGTAGTTTTCCAAAAAGGAGGAACAACGATAATCTTCAAAATCGTTTCTTTATCTCCCCACACACCTACCCCATTGCAAGCTTTCACCCGCAATTTATAAGTACCGGGTACCAGGTTCTTATAAGCTGCAAAATTCAACGAAGACGGTATACTCCACTCCTTATCATAATTATCTAACCGATACGTATATTTAGTACTATTCGTTCCGGAATAATCAAATGTAGAGAAATCTATGACAAAAGAATTTTGGAAATATTTCAACTCAATTTCATCTGTATAAATCAACGAACGGTCTAACGGAGAATCCACATCGCCTGGGCGCATAGCAATACCATTAATTCGAAGATTGGTAAAAGCTGCCATAGGAGTTACAGTAGAATTATTCACAATTTTGCCGGGAGTGATAACAACTAATCCATAATTAGAACCAAACATCAGTTTACCATCCTTACTCACACAACCACTGTTCTCACTATAAACATTCCCCAACGCATATGCTGAAAAAAAGAAATTTTCAAAAGCATGCGTATCCGGATCAAAACGAGAAATACCATATTCCGTCGCAACCCAAAGTTTGCCCTCCCTGTCTTCAACAATAGATTGCACCATACTATTTACCAACCCATCACTTCCATCATAATGCTCAAAAGTCAAGTTTCTGTAATCACCTTCTGGCATGCACATACTGAATCCTTTTCCTGAAGTACCAACCCATATCCGACCCTTACTATCTTGATGGATACACTTTATTTCATTACTACGTAACTTACCGTTATTATAATTATAAGTAATATAGTTATCCGGATCATTCATTAACGAATCAGGATTAAATATGTAAACCCCAGCACTAGTACCCACCCATATCCATCCATTATTGTCTTCCTGTATCACACGAATCTGACGCTGGCTATAAAAATTGTTCAAAAACCGCTTGAATACATACCTATCCTTTTCCTTAACCGCCAAATTCAATCCACCGCCAAAAGTGCCTATCCACATTCTATTCTTTCGGTCCCGGTAAAGAGTAAAGATATTATTATTTCCAATAGACAGAGGATCATCCGAGTGATAAGTGTACCATCTTCCGTCAATACTCAATCCGTTTCCACGGCTCCCCAACCAAATACTACCATCAGCCCCTTCCTCAACAGCATAAATATTAGAATCAAAATAACGACTGCTCTCTATAGTTTTCAAATGAGGGTCATAAATATACAATCCTCCACGACGGGTACCCAACCAAATCTTATCATCAGGCATACGGTTGATCATACGCACGGTATTTGAACGGTCTGATAAAGTTTCATCTTCAGGAAAAATACGCTCAGCTCCTTCATTCAAGACCGAAAGACGAGAAATACCCGTATATTCCGAACTAACCCAAATACCACCGGCACGATCCTCCATAATATATTGCAAAAAATTTGAAGTGATATGACTGAATCCATTAATATTGGATTCGAAATGCTGCAATTCATCAGTTGCCAAATCATAAGCAAACAAACCGTTACCATAAGTGGAAATCCAAACTATATCACGAGAATCATGAACTATGTGGTAACGTTCCTCATCTATATAATTTACTTTATCAGCCGGAATCAGTTGGAAAGACTTGACAAATCTGGTCTTGGCATTGACATACCATACCTTACCCGTATGATTATAAATCCAAAAATTCCCCCGGTTGTCAATCTGAACTTGTCCTTTTTTTATATTCAGTTCCGTATCCAAACTTACCTGATGAGTTTTCAAATTGAAGACATAACTGCCATCTTCCGTAAAAACAATCCAATCGTTTTGCAAGCGCATGGTACTATATACTTTACTACCTTCACCTAAACGAGTAACAATACGGCTATCCTCTCCTTCTCTCTTCAACGAAATTGTTCCTGTTCCCGAAAGAAAAAAAACATCTTTACCAAAAGACATCATCTTGGAAGCATCATGATTTTCTTCCACCAATACTGCCTTGTCCTCTACCACTTGAGCTATACCGTCATGGCTACCAATCCATATTCTTCCTTGTTCATCCTCAGATATATAAGTAACATTATTAGAAGGGAGATTATTATTTTCTTTCTTGAAAACTATAGATGTAAACCCACCATTCATATAAGTCACTTTACGACACCCGTTTCCATCCTGCCATAACCAGACATTACCTTCACGGTCAGTCATCTTATAGCTATACAGTTGTTTATATTCCCCACAACCGGTAAAATCAACAAAGCAATCTTTCTTCAGATCATAACAACTAAACAACTCGGCAGAAGTCGCAATCCACAAGAAACCATTTTTATCTTCTTCCAAATCGCGAATCCGATGGTCTATCAACGAAATTTTATTTCCACCCTCAGGACGAAAAGTCACAAACGAATTCCCGTCATAACGACTAAGCCCATTCAACGTTCCCATCCAGATAAAGCCTTTGCTATCCTGATATATATATCGAATTGAGTTATTGGCGACTCCATCTCCCGTAGTCATATGAGTAGAACGCACCTCGACTGATGCGGCAATACTCTGACTGAAAAGAATAAAGAATGCCCATAAAGTATAGATGTGTTTTTTCATATCATTCATCATAGTGTTGTTGTGCCTGCAAAGGTATAAAAAAAGAGTGTATCAAAATGAATCGATACACTCTTTTTTATCTTAGTCCATGTGGAAGACTTCAGGCAGCGGGATGGTTACCGGAGAATTATCCGGATTTACTTCCATGATATCCGCCATATAATCCCACCATTTCTGTACAATGGGATTGGCCCCCATATCTTGCGAAGACTCATCTCCTTTTGTCTTCTGACAGGCAAACAGAATATTAGTATCCTTATCCCAATAAATGGAGTAATCATATACTCCTCCATCAGATAACATTTTCTTCAATTCCGGCCAAATAGCCGCATGTCTTTTTTCGTACTCTTTCTCAAAGCCCGGCTTCAAGAACATCTTAAAAGCTTCACGTTTCATGGTATTTTCCTCCTTTTTTTAAGTTCTGTTTTTTTCTTATTTAGCTCCACCATCCATTACATGGAAAATAGGTTCTGAAGTCTTTTGTTCCGTACGGTAATACTGCACGGCGCTGTCATTCATTTTAGGATGTTGTTTGTTCAGCATATTAATCATCTCAGCACCCGCCCAAAGTACCGGACCATAACCGTGGGCAGCATATACATTGACCGGACGATAATAATAAAAAGCCGGATCAAAAGCCATACCTGTTCCTACACAAGTTCCGTCTACTTGACCTTCCGCATTGATTTGAGTCGTTACGGCATGCCATCCCAACTGTGCCACCGGTCCGTATGCCATAGCGTCAATCCATCCTTTATTGATAGCATGAGCAAAGCAATATACATAAATAGCCGTGGCTGAAGTTTCCAGATAAGAATCATTACGATCCAGCAACTGATGCCAGAAACCTTCACCACTTTGACATGCAGCAAGACCACGTACATGAGTACGGAACAGATCTAGAATTTTATCGCGCTGAGGATAATCCTCCGGCAACACATCCAATACCTCACACATAGTCAACAACGCCCAACCATTGGCACGTCCCCAATGGAAAGCAGGATGATCCTGCATACCTTCCACCCATCCATGACGGAAAAGTTTCTTCTCGGGAACCCACATACGGTCTGCAAATTGAAATATCTGACGTACAGCTTCGCTCAAATAGGCCTGTTGTTTATCACCTGCGATACACGAATACCAAGCTATCGGTGGAACACCCATAAACATATCGTCCAACCATAACGTATTATGTTGTGGACGGGTACGGGCAAATGTTCCATCAGCAAGACGATACTCCTTATTCACAATAAAATCCATATAATTATCAATCAACGGCTTAAGTTCCGGTGAATTTTTCTTCATCTGCACCTTGACCATAGCCGCGCACACCGCCCCGGCATCATCCAATGCATGAGGAGTCAAAATTTGTTTCATCTGCGGATCTACAGTTCCATACTTTTCCAATACTTTACGGAAGTGTGGAGCAACCTCGGCCAGAAACTGAAAACGATCTGTTACATATTTATAATAAGCCTGATCCCCTGTAGCCTCAGCAGCAGCCAACATAGCTGAATAAGTCACCCCCCATTCATAACTTGCCAGACGGAAAGCACCTCGTTCCAGCTGTGCATCAGCCGTCATATTGGCATAATCCGTAATAACCTTACCTGTATTCTTATCAACGACACGAGTCGGAGTATTCTTTTCCAAATAACGAAGGACACGATCCATATCGGCCTTTATCTCCTCTGTAGTGAGCATACCGTAAGGCACTTTGTATGCAGGTTGCAACAAGTGTAACGGCGTATTCGAATCATTCAGTACTTCTTTCTTCTTTTGCGCATTCGCACCCGTTCCTGCCAGCAGCAACAGAGCGCCCATCATACTTAATGTTTTCAGATTCATGGTATATAGTCTTTATTTATTTTTAAATTCATAACCTCTAAATATCCCCTCTTTCAAATCCGGTCCGAAATAAAAACCAGGCTGGGTAGGCTGGTTGTATGCCACATTTTGAGTAGCGATACTGATACGATACACCGGATCTTCCAAGAAAGTATGAAAACGGTATTCAGTCGGTATCCGCGACACATACAGACGAAGTGCCGAATTATCTTCCGTACGGAGCAGCACCTCCTCACGCCAATCACCTATTATATCTCCCTGCAAACAAGGATTGGACTTCGTACCATTATTTGAATCCGTTCCATCAAATATCATTAACGGACGACATACATCGTCTTCCCAATCATACTTGGTTATCCTGTTTTTATCCAGCAACTCACGAAGCAAATCTCCATCCCACCATACAGCCATATTGACTGAAAAGCTCTTGAGGTCAGAACGAATCACTTCACCTTTTATATTACGTACTCCTTTTGAATCGGATGACCACATCTCCACTCCCGGATTGCGCGGATCAACATCAGCAGCCATACACCGACCTACATCTATACTACTTTTCACCTGAAACAACACTTCACCCGTAGTCGCATTACGGAAAGTAGAACCATCTTTCTTATTTTCATGACAATCCCAAACCTGCAAACCTTTTAATCCGGGAGCAAATTGTGTTAGATGCATAGCGTCTCCATGCCCCATACGGGTAGAATACAATCCTTTTCCATCATGATCAATAGCACAAGAACCATAAATTATTTCATCACATCCGTCACCATCCACATCGCCTACGCGAAGATTATGGTTACCCTGCCCGGCATAGTCTCCACACCCCGGATTATTGCTGTCGAACACCCAATGTTGTTTCAAGTTCTTGCCATCCCAGTCGAATGCCGCCAGCACAGCGCGGGTATAATATCCACGACACATCACCACACTGGGATGTACTCCATCCAGATAAGCTACACAAGCAAGGAAACGGTCACTGCGGTTGGCACGGTTGTCTCCCCAGTCGGTCAATTTACCACGAGCCGGAACATAATCAATTGTTTTCATCGCTTCTCCTGTCAGTCCGTTGAATACAGTCAAGTATTCGTTACCAGTCAGGATACGTCCTTGGTTACGAGGTGTATTTCCATGGGAATTTCCGTCTGTGATACCCGGTTCACGGTAATCAGCCTTGGCATCACCTATTATCTTTCCTTTTCCATCCTTTGTTCCATCAGAAGTCTTCATGACTACTTCCGCCTTACCATCTCCATCCAAATCAAACACCATAAACTGAGTATAGTGTGCTCCGGCACGGACATTATGCCCTAAGTCAATGCGCCACAATTTTTCTCCTGTAAGACGATAGCAATCAAAATAAACATTTCCGGTATAACCGTCATGAGCATTGTCATGTGCATTGGAAGGATCCCACTTTAAAATAATCTCATATTCACCGTCGCCGTCCACATCACCTATAGATGCGTCATTAGGACTATAGGTATATTTTTGTCCTGAAGGAGTCACACCTTCTGCCGGCCTGTCCAGAGGAATATCGATATAACCAGACGGAGCATTAGCCGGCAAAGTATAATTTCCATTCAACTTACCTGTTTCAACCCCATTTATCATCGGTTTTACAGTATATACCGCTTTTTCATTACCCGAGTAAGTATCTCGATAAAAAGTACCTGTAGAATTGGGGACTTCCGCTATTTTCTCTCCATTTCTATATACATTGAAAGAAGTATTGATCGGATCGGAAGACAGGTAACGCCACGACACCACTACCTCCGATGGATTTTCACGAATGGCCACAACGCCACGCCCCAACTGTTCTTTTTGCAGTTTAGAATAATTGTAGGCCGGTTGGGCAACCGTTACAGTTGCCACACACAGAGCAGCTAAAGCACTCCATAGTTTTTTTTGTGTTTTCATTGTTTATCTTGTTTCTCCTTGTAAATTATATTTTCCTCCACCACATTCTCCGCATTTACCACATTCTTCACAAACTTTGTAACTTCACCCACAGTCACATTCCTTATTTCCACATTCTTGATAGGAAGACGGGCATCGCCTTTCAAATCATAAACAGCCTCGGTACGGTCGCAAGTCACACTATCCATATAAAGTCCGTTGATGAATGTAATGCTATCCTGATAGGTAGGTACCAAATCACGCCACTGGTAAAGCACATCCGTATCCACTTCGAGTACACGTTGCATCTTTCCCGCTTTCACATTTTTCATCCAGATATTTTCAATAAATCCGCCACGGCGATGATTGGTTTTAGCAAAGAAAAGACGGAATACAGAATCGGGAGCCGTACAATTGTGCATGTACACATTCCGTACACCACCAGACATTTCACTACCGATTCCCAGTAAAGTATGTCCTTTCAAAATATCACAATGGCGTATCACAATATTCTCACAAGGAGTATTCAGACGCCATGCATCCTGATTACGCCCTGCCTTTATAACCACAGCATCATCCCCTTGATCGAACACACAGTTCTCTATCAAGAAGTTGCGGCTCATTTCCAAATCAATTCCATCATTGTTATGACCATGAGCCTTTACATCCAGATTACGTACGATACCACCATCACACATATAAAGATGTATAGTCCAAAAAGGACTCTGGCGAATCTTGAATTCATCCAGCAGCACATTTTTACACCGGTTGAAATGTATCAAATGAGGACGAAGATGATTTTCTCCTTTTGCCATCTGACGCTGTTCTACAGGTACATCGGTAGAAGCCATCGTATATAACTCTTTCAAAGCATCCATGTGAGGTTTAGGACGCTTGAACCAGATTTTCCAAGTATCCATAATAGGAGCCAATGTTCCTTTTCCGGTAATAGCAATATTCTCACAATCCATAGCATACAGCAACGGAGAATAGTTGTAACATTCCATACCCTCCCATGAAGTCATCACAGCAGGCAGATAATCAGAAGGATTATCTGTAAAGCGTAATATGGCATTTTCTTCCAAATGAAGATTTACATTACTTTGAAAATGAATAGGTCCTGTCAACCATTCCCCTTCAGGAATAACCACACGGCCTCCTCCGGCCTTATTACAAGCTACTATGGCTTTGGCGATGGCCTCCGTATTCACTGTTTCCCCACCTTTCACCGCACCATAATCCACAATGGAAAAATCTTGTTCGGGAAAAACACATTCTTTGATGGGTTCCATAGCAAAAGGAGCATCAACTATTACCATTTTATACTTTGGAGCCGGTGCTGTACATGATACGGCAAAAGCTACGGCCGCAATACCAGCCAAAGATTTTAAAAAAGTCTTCTTCATTTTATCTGTTGTTTTTCATTGTAATTTCTGTATGCACAAATATCCTGAATATCTTCGTTCACCCTATTTTATCCGAGGTGTATAAAGGTATATCTGATCCAATACCACACCTTCATCCAATGCAGTAAAAATTAAACGATGAGAGGTTTTCCGTGTAACAGGAAGAATCATCCGGCGAACAGCCTGATTACACAAAACATTTTCCTTCCATTCCTCACTGCGTCCTTTGGTTTCATACGAAACAGACTCCGTGGCACTTCCATCCAAAGAAATGGTAAAACGTAACCGTTCTCCTTCCACCGGATGATTAGGCAATAATCGTACCTCCACCTCTACAGAATCCGTTTCCCACGCAGCAAACTCAAAAGTAAGTTCTTTATTTTTTGCCACCGCTACCGCCTTTCCTTCATAACCTAGCCCCTCGCATACTACCGGTGAACTATTAACGCAATCAGCACCATTCCATGTATAGACAGCCTGACGTTTTTCAGGTAAAACGGATAAAACTGTTTTTCTTTCCACCCGGTCAAAAACCGGAAGTTTGCGTGGTTGGAAATCCATCATACGATTCCATTTGGGCGTGTTATATCGTTTTGTCAAGGAAACAATACTATCATACGCCCTGTCGCTATCCGCCCAATCAACCTTTCCACGACGTGCCAACTGCGCGGTCAACAGTTTGCTATTCATTTGAGCCGCTGCCTGAACAGGATACTTCGCCAACTGGAAATAGGTTTCTTTTTTTTGTGCAGAAAGCGTATGCCATTCCTGCTCCACTTTATCTGATAATTGTTTGTATGCAGTCAGACGTTCTTTTATTTCTTGCTCACTCCAAGGCAAATCACTGATAATTTTAAACTTAGGATCTTTTTCTTCCGTACGAGTATTCCCCATAAATTCCGGTTTACGGATATAAGCCAAACGATAAGCTTCCTGCATGACAGGTTGTAATTGTGCAGCCACTTCCAGTCCAAACTCACGCTCTAGAAACTGACGTTGATGAGCTACAACCCCTTGCTGCTTCACCGCTTCCAAGTTCCATGCCATATCAAGGAAAAGTTCTATCTGATATTCAGACGGTTTAATATCCCCTACATTCAATATCCACATTTTCTGTATCCCTCGCTCATATGCCAAAGTCATTTGTTGATATATCAGCGAAGGATGAGCAGTTCCTAACCAAAGATAATCATGCGGACGTCCCCAATAAGATATATGATAATATACCCCGTTTCCTCCCTTACGGGCACGTTCTTCTGCTGTAGGGAAATGACGGATATAACCATAATTGTCATCGCACCACATCAGCGTCACTTCATCGGGTACTTGCAGCCCAGCATGGTACACATCCAAAACTTCCTTATAAGGAATAAAGACTTGAGGCACTTGAGTCACATCCTTATTTACATATTTAGTCAACAAATCGCGCTGATCCTTTAGCACTTTAGTCAGAACGGCTTTTTGTTCTTCTATAGTCTTAGCACCATTCATCGCACCGTCGTGTACTCCACGCATACCTAAAGTATACAGATTATCCAACTCTGCAACCTCCTTTACGCGTTGTTCCCAAAAGGACAAAACATGAGCACTGTTATGAACATAGTCATACTCTCCCACTCCATCCCGTTTCCACTCACCATTGGTATTCCGCATCATCGGTTCACAATGAGAAGTTCCAATGAAAATACCAAACTTATCAGCCACTTCTTTGTTGCCCGGTGTAAAATAAAAAGGTACAGAACAGCCATGCATAGCCGGCCAGAAGGTATTGGCACGCAGACGAAGCATCAATTCAAAGATACGTTCATGCGTTTTCGGGCCTATTTGTCCTTTCATATTGCTCGGCTCGTATGTCTGCCAGCTCCAAGGAGTCAGCCCCCAGTCCTCATCGTTGATAAAAATCCCCCGATATTCTACAGAAGGAAACTGCATATTCCGATAAGAAGCCGGTAGTTGAAAAATCTCTTTCTTTGCAGGGGTCGCATCTGCCCACCACTCCCATGGAGAAACGCCTATCAACCGTGAAAGTTCCATGACGCCGTATGCAGTACCACGCTTGTCACTGCCGGCTATAACTAATTTACCAGTGGAAGAAACGGTCAACAGAAAAGCTTCTTTTTTATTTTTTATAGGAGATAAATCAACACCTGCCTTAGCGATCAAATCACTTTGTCCGATGGTTCCGACTATAATCATTCCTTTTTTACTTTCTGGAGTAACGATTATGCGGGTAGAAAAAACAGACTCTACATCACGATTGAGCAAATTCAAAGCTGTATGTACAACTTCTTCCTCTGAATTACCACAAACAATAGTCACCGGTTCACCTGATTTCAAGACAAAAGGGTTCTGTCCATATACTGACAAAACTGCTAAAAAGAAAGCTAGAAAAGAAATGAGTTTTTTGTATTTCATAGTTTTTATTTTCAATATTGCAAAAATAAGACGAAATGGAATTAGATTCCATAGAATAAGATACAATAATATGGAAATTCGTCCATAAAGCCTGTATTATTTATCGTATTTATGGTGTTTTTTATGTTGCAGAATACAAAAAGCCTCAATAAACAATTACCACATTTACAACAATAAACCAATGTGCCAATATACCAATAGCTATGCGAAACATTACACAGCCTATTGATACATCAGCACATAAACAATAGTACGCCACTTTATCAAATCAATTTAAGGCATGGGCGACAATCCCTCCCACATTACATTCCATTTTCCATTTTTCGGGAAACCAGGATTTTCTATTTCACAACCATCCCAACCAGCGCACATTAATGCAATGGCAGTTAATAAACCACCATTACCAGGTAAATAAACACGTAAACGGGGATCTTGATAATTATGTCCATTCGGCAAATATGTATTGGTACGTTTATTCATAAGCAATGCCTCCACCGCTTTTTCCGGCTCACCCAATCGAGTAGCATTCATTGCTGTCATAGGATAATCCCAGCCCCAAGTCTTTCCCCAATTCCAATTATCCCATATCCATTGAAGTGTATTCTTCATGTAATCTTCACGGATTAATTTATTCATAGGCAAGATACCTACGGCACCCAACACTGCCATGTGGTCACTGGTAAAACGAATATCCTTATAAGTGTCTATTGCATTTTCCGCAGCCAGATACAACCCATCCTCATTATAAGCCAGCGGAGAAAGTTTGTCTATTAACTCATCCCATTCCAAGTTACGTTTTTCACCTGCACGCTCACGCCATATCTGCGCTATCTCCATGGCAAAATACCAATAAGAAAGTTCAAAAGGAGGATTTATAGTAGTACTCGCATTCAATGTTTCTTGAGCTGGAATCGCTCCCTTTAAAATAAACCGCACTCCCAATTCATCATATGTGGCAAAAGCATACATAAACTTAGCTGTTTCTTGAACCAGATAGTTATATTTCTCTATCACTTTCTTATCAGGGTTAGAGCGATAAAGAAGTTCTGCCAGATAAATAAAATGCGGTTGTTGCCAAATCAAAAAACTGCCTACACTGGAAGGTGCCTCCACACCACTAGGATCAGTCATTTTCATCCATCGGATTCCATCAAAGCCTTGCCGACGAGCCACTTCCCTTGCTATAGGCTCTACCGTTTTATACCATTCTAAAGTATGGCTGAGTAATTCAGAATGTCCCCAAAGCGGTTGCCATGCCTGATGCCACCAAATCATTTCAAGATGATATTTCCCAAACCACGAATTGTAAGTTAGCCCTGTTTCCTGCGGAGGGGTACTGCCCGCGCATTGAATAGCAAGCAAATATTGACTAAGCACTACCCGACGTTCCAATTCTTTAGCACGCGGATCCGTGCAATGAGAGAAATCTACCGCAGCACCTTCTTCCCAAAAGTTCACCCAATGATTCTTAGCCAAACTTTCAACTTCAAAAAAATCAGGGAGTACAGTAAGCTGATCTGGCTCATTAGCGGTAAAAGCACATGAAAACGAAAAAGCATCTTCTTGTGGAAGCAGTACGAAATAATTTTTCTCTTTTTCTTTCAATAATGCCTTGCCTTCCCATTTTAATTCTACATAATATACCGTGGAATCCAACGTACGCTTTAACACAGCGCTTTGTGTGTCCTGTTTAAGAACCTCGGTAGAGTGTTTATCATTGGCATCCCAATCACATGCATTATCAGTATGAATACCTGTAGGATAAGGAAAATGAAATTTTATCCCTGTATGCAAGTGACTGTCTATATGGGCTGAAATCATATCTTGTGCCGGATGGCAAACCGTCCGTACATTAAATTCATTCCCTTTCCAAGTAAACCGACTGAGTATCTCACCTTCCCATAAATTCAAAGTCTGACTGATTCTGGTAATATCGGAAATAGCAGCCTCATCCCCCCATTCAAATCCGATCACTCCTAAATGTAACCGATGTGGGTTGGCACGAAACCAATCAGATGCATTCTTTTGTCTTTTATCTTCTTGAGATTGAACTGCATACAATTCCTTATGTCCTCGTCCAAAATCATATTCACTCAATGTTTCTTCGTGTCTATAACCGTCCATATTAGCAAAACTATGCCATCCCCATTGACTTTGCGTACCTAGAGGGACACCTTTTTTATAAGCGTCAGGAAAAGTTTGCAATCCTGTAATATCTACTGTAAATGCAAATTCGCCATTCCCTACTGAAAGCGAAGCCAACGAATCGAAAGCTGAAAATTGAGGATTATTCCGATTCACTAACGCCTTACGGTCTATTGAAATCTGCTGTACGGGATGAGTACAGGCACCGAACATCACTAATAAAGAGCAAAATAACAATATTTTCATTACCTAAATTTTTATACACTGTAAATAGATATTCATTTTTACGACTTCCTTATATCCTATGGCATAGGATGTAATCCCTCCCAACGCACATTCCATTTACCATCTTTGGGAAATCCCGGATTACTGACCGAGCAACCGTCCCACCCGGCACACATCATAGAAACAGCTAATAACAGCCCTCCATTACCAGGCAAATAAGAACGAAGACGAGTCGAACGATAATTATTACCACTAGGTAAAAGCAAGTCCTCCCGGTTGTCCATAGTTATGGCACGCAAAGCAATCTCAGGCTGCAACAGGCGAGTAGCATTCATTGCCAATGTGGGATAATTCCAACTCCAAGATCCTCCGGACCAATTCCAATTTTGAGCTACACGCACCAAAGTCTTTTGCATTTTTTCTTGATCAATGAGCCGCGACTCAGGCAACATGCCGTAAGCCAGCAAATTTTCAGAAGAAGTTCCTGTAACATAAAAAGGATCATGCTTACGTTTGCTTTTCTCGCCTTCCGATAGAGAAACAGAACCGTCTGCTTCTTTAGGACGCTGGCCATTAATGTATCCACCGGCCGGCATTTCCGGTAATTTTTCAGCAGGAATACCATTCACGAAATCAGGTATTCCTCTACCCTTTTCCGCCGGTAAGTAAATGCCATCAGGACTAGTAGCAAGAGGAGCTAATTTAGCAAGAATTTCATCCCACTCCGCATGACGTTGCAGCCCAAGTCTCTCCCGCCATTTCTGAGCTATGGACAAGCCAAAATGCCAATAAGCCATTTCAAAAGCAGGATTAAGGGTCGTCTCTTCATTATAGGATTCATTAGCCGCACAAGCTCCCTGAATAATGTAACGATCATTATCAGAATCATAATTAACAAACGAAGCCATAAAAGCAGCCGTCTGCTCTACCATATCAGCATACTCACGAAGAAATTCTTGAGAAGGACGTGCACGATAGATAAGTTCTGACATATAAATGACATGGGGTTGTTGCCAGATAATAAAAGAGCCGACATCCGATGGTGCCTCTTTAGAAGATGGATCAGTCATTTTCATCCAACGTATGCCATTAAATCCCTGTCTGGCTGCAATATCACATGCCATCGGTACGGCAGTCTTATACCATTTCAATTGTTTCTCCAAAAGATCTGCTTTATTCCAAAGCGCATAATGAAAACTGTGCCACATTACCATTTCTAAATGAAATTTACCATACCATGTATTATAAGTCAGGCCGGTTTCAGCAGGAGGGTAATTTTGCGCTTCCTGCGAACGGAGCAAATATTGAGACAGCACAACCCGACGCTCCAAAAGCGAAGCACGGGGATCCGTACAGGAAGAAAAATCAATAACACCGGATGTCTGCCAATAATCCCTCCAACAACGGTTGGCCGAAAGCAGATTAGCCTTGTAATCAGGCTGAGGCACTACAGGTTGGTGCTTATAGAACCCAACATTGAAATTCCACTGCTTATCGGAAGGTGTCAATTTTAACCTGTTCTTCCCTGTTTGAGAAAGAACAGCTTTACCACTCCAACTGATTTCCACATAATAGACAGTAGAATCTACAGTACGACGAATAAGAGCCCGTTGAGGTTCGGAAAGAATAATGTCGGTAGAGTGGCAGTCATCGGCTGTCCAGCAAGTAGCATCGTCAGCTGCCTCACCTGTAGGATAAGGGAAACGGATGCCAACTGCCAGCTTTGCCGATGAAGACACAGAAGCAGAGACAATGTCACTATCGCCATTACAAGAAGTAGTTACCGTAACCGGAAGTTTTCTCCATAGGAAATGGGAATGAAGTTCTCCTTTCCACATGTCGAGAGTCTGGTCTATTTTAGTAATATCGCTCACCAACAAGCTGTCAAATCCTATATTTCCCAAATGCAGGCGGTGCGGATTGGCACGAAACCACTCTGCCGCTTTGGCATTACGTTCAGGACCTTCCGGAAATTGTACGGCATAAATCCCATGAGGATGACCGGGAAGCGGATGATCCTGTAGAGTTTCAACTATCTTATAGTCCTCCTTGTTAGGAAAACTGTGCCATCCCCATTCGCTATAGGTACCTAAAGACAAGCCTTCTTTATAATATTCGGGAAAAGTCTGCAATCCCGTAGCATCGGCAGTAAAAGCGAACCGCCCATTTCCGACTGTCAAAGAATGAAGAGAATCAATTTTTGTAACATGAGGGTTATTACGCATCACCAATGCATGACGGTCAATAGCAGTATCGGCACAAGCTGTAACCAGCAGCATTGCTGCCAATACAACAATAAAAAATGTTTTATTTCTCATCATAGACACTATTTAGTAAGATACTGAATAAATGTAGACATACCATTCATATATTCCTTGATGGAAATGACTTCAGAAGGAAGAGGAGCATTAGAGAAGCCCGGATTCTCTTTCGAAACACTAGGCAAACGACCGGGTAAATAATCTTTTTTCTTCAAAATAGTGAGCAGACTATCTACTTTTTGTGTATCCGCTTGCTGCATTTTACCACGCATTAAATGACTTAGTAAAGTTCCAGAAATATCCGTTTGACCTATAAACGGAGAATCTTTTGTCACTTCCTCTTTGGAGAGAGAGAGCAAATGCTGATACTCATCTTTTAAAGATTGCAAATCAATAGCCCGCGTAGAGCTATAATGAGTTATGAGTCCATGATAATCATAATCCACCCAATAATGATCTGGATCATTATGAAGGTAAAGAGGTCTGTTAGTGCCTACTTCTACAAAAGTAGGACACAATATCTGTCCCGGTTTTACAGACTTACCCAATTGTTTCATTTGCGCGTCGTTATATCGGATAGATTCTAGAAATTCAAATGCATCCGGAATACGGGCTAAATATTTAGTATCCCCAGTCCAACGATAAAAACGCATCAAGTTGCGACACATCTCGGCAGTAGCTGTAGCCGCATAACCTGCCGGTTCAAAATCACGGGCATGACCTGGAGAGTAATTGAGATCCAACTTATGCTGCATAGCCCAACCTGCCTGAGGCTTTCCTCCCTGCAAAGCCAAGACACAAGTCATAGCCCGCTGAAGAGGCTCCAATGCCCGAGTTTCACCTAATAAAGTGTAACAAGCCAATAAAAAATTAATATTGTTAGTATGAACTCCATCATTAATGGTAATAAACGAAGTATAGTCTTCCTTATCACCTTTCACATATTCATAATGGAGAGGATAGCGCTGCGGCCACCCACCAATAGGATACTGACTCTCCAAAACAAAATCAAGACACCTTTCTACCGGATATTTATACTTCGGATCCAGAGTCAGTAAATACATACGCAAAAGGAACATTCCACTATCGTAGGTAGCCGCATCATCATAAGTACAATTTCCATAATAATGAGCATGTTCCTGAGCACAATGAATATATCCTTTCTGTACTTTGGAATACCATTGCTTAAGCGAAGTTTCTCCGGAAAAGTCCAACATATAAGGCCATCCCCCACTTGAATGCTGTCCCCAGATAAGAGCATCTGCCGCTGCTTGTGCCGCTTTCAGGTAATAAGATTCTCCAGTCAATTGATAAGCATTCAAAAATACATTTCCCATAGCAGGTGTACCAGCTTCTATCCATATCATACTTGGTTTAGCTTCCAGTTCCCCCCAACAACGGGAGAAATCAGGACTGTAATTCCATAAATAGCCACCACGGTTGCTGACCTTCTCTACCATGAAACGTGTAGCTTTCATCATAGCCACTTTTATATCAGAGGCCGGAATGTTTTTCTGTGCTCCAGCAGACAACAAAGTAATGAAAAGCATTACCGCCATACATATCATTTTCATACTGTTTTTTTTATAAGATAGGAAGAGAAAAGAAACAAAAAATCATCACTATTCTTCCCCCTTCCTATATAGAAATGTTTATAATTTATTGATTAATAAGCAGGATGTTGTTGACCGGTTAACCCAGGATTAACATCAATAATGGCTGTGGTGCTCAAAGTATAAAGTTCAGCCTGATTCTTGATAAACCCACGATATAACTCGGTAATCCAGGCGGGCAACGTGTTATTGTTTTCTTTATAACCCAATATCTTGGATTGTCCGGCTATACCGGAATTAGTTTCTCCTGCAATATTGGGAGTAATAAACATATTTACCCAATTCCAAGTGCCTCCATACCGGGCAACCAGTTCACTCATTTCCGTTTCTGTGGGCTGATGATCGAAATCTATATAAGTAAGACCTACCAAAGGATCCTTCCAAGATGTAGAAGTTGCTTCTTTATATGCCCGATAAGTCTTCACCTCATTATAAGGAACCTCACGCATAGCCAGTTTCTCGGTATTTGCTTTTGTTTCAGCCAAAGTTTCAGCCAACAAGTTCCACCGGATAAGATCAGTACGCCGCCATCCTTCTGTAGCTAATTCAAAGGCACGTTCCTTCACAATCGCTTTAAAAAAAGTATCATAAGTAGAGGGTGTGGTACCTATACGAGAGGCATCTCCTGCAAAAGCACGCAGACGAACTTGTTCATAAGCTGCCTTAGCTGCTTCCGTGGGCCCATTGTTCAAGTAATTTTCAGCTTCTGCGTACATTAACAATACATCCGAATAACGAAGTATAGGCCAATTGACATCCGTTTTCAAAGTGGCCGTACGGGGACCGGCTTTCCAATTGCAGCGCCATTTTCCCAAATTCAAAGCGCCATAAGGCACAGCAATATCGTTACCAGCCGCATCAATACTGTAATTGCCCACTGTAACATCCCGACGGGTATCATCATCGGCAAAAGAAAGATAAAAGGTAGGATGAATCAGTTGCAAAGGCAATGTTTTACCATAAAGGGCATTGGAAGCATGAATGCAAAGTCCATTTGTATATCCCACACGACCATTGGTTGTATTGCCAAACTCAGCATATTCAAACATTACCTCTTCAGGGTTATAAACGCCACCCTCGTTCAAGGCTCTAAACACATCCTCATATTTAGAAAGCAAACTGTTTTCACCTTTACTAATCACTGCTTTACAAGCTTCATCAGCAATGGTATATAATTTTCTTACACGCGATTCATCCAAAGGACGGCGCATCTGAAGAGTAGATTTATCATAAGTATTCAGATCCCAATGCAAAGCATAACCTGCTGCATAAAGAGCTGTACGGGCCAATAATCCATAAGCAGCATTCTTGGAAATCCGCTCAGGAGTAGAGAAAAATCCTTCACTATACCAAGGAAGTACTTCGACAGCTTCTTGCAAATCGGCAATAATGCCATCATAAATCTCATCCCGATCAACACGGGAAGAAGAAAAAGTCGTCATATCCAATACAGGAACAGTAGAATAAGGTACATCCCCAAAATAACGAATCAAATTCAGAAAGCAAGTAGCCCGAACAGCCAGACATTCAGCTATATAAATGTGACACTTTCTCTCGTCCTCTCCCGAAAGGCTCATTGCACGTAATCCTTTCAAGCATGAATTACAACGCTCAATGCTGGAATAAGAGGTAGTATAAATGCCTGTGGGACAACTTTGATCATTGAGCACATAATTGGCCGCATAATTATTAGCATTCGAATTACTCTCAGTAGACCACATTTCATCTGTTCCATTCTGAGCCTTATACCAAGCATCCTGCATCCAGACACCTGTGTAACAAGCAAGAACAGCCATCTCAGCTTTATCAATGGAAGAGAAAACACTTTCACTGTCTGTCTTCGATTTAGAAGGAAGATCCAGAAAGTCAGAACAAGAACTGAAATTGATCGCCAAAAAGGCAACAGCTATATAATATACTATTTTCTTCATAATACAACTCTCCTATTATTATAATGAAAGATTAATGCCAAATACAAATCCTTTGGAACGTGGATAAGAAGAATCATCAATACCCGGAGTTAAAATAGAACTTTCCTTAGAAACTTCGGGATCATAACCTGAATAATTCGTAATAGTGAATGGATTATTCAATGTACAATATAGACGCAAATTACTGATAAAAGCTTTACTTAACCACTTTTTCGGGAAAGTATAACCTAAAGTAATAGTGCTTATGCGAAGATAAGAACCATCTTCCACAAAACGATCAAGCGGAGTAGTAATAGCTGCGCGGTTGTCATTATGAATACTCCACAGAATGTTCGGATCATGCTGATTAGGATTAAGCTCAGCTATACGGTTGAGGTCCGTAGCTTCTTTTCCAGTACGGGGATCCAGCAGAGTGAAACGATTGGCAGCATCCGCAAGCATATTTTGGTACGGTTGGTATGGACCGACAAAACGCTGGGTAGACATATTAAAAATATCATTACCATAAGAGAATACCATAAATACAGAAAGATCAAAGCCCTTATAAGAAAAAGTATTTTTAAAACCTCCGGTAAAATCCGGATTAGCATTCCCGATGACTGTCATATCATCAGAATTATAAACAGGTGTCCCCTTGTCATCCGTCTGCCCCGTAGTATTTACATACTTGATATCACCCGGTTTATATTGAGTTTTTACAGATCCTTTCTGATAAATAACACCATCTTTCAAAACATATTTATCACCATTCTGCACAAAATCGTCGGTAGTATAAACTCCATTGGTCTTATACCCATACATCTCACCTAAAGAATGACCTACGATGGCACGGTATAGAACAGAAGAATTGGTACCACCACTGACGCTAGTCTGATAATATTCATTCTCACCGTCTATTCTCAAGACCTTGGAACGATTGAAGGAGATATTGAAATCGGTAGTCCAAGTAAAATGTTTGTTGCGGATGTTCGTACTGCTTATAGCTATCTCAAGACCGCGATTACGGATAGAACCGATATTCTGATATTGGTGCGTATAACCGGTTGATGTCGGGATAGCCACTTTCATAAGCAAATCATCGCTCTTATTGTTATACCAGTCCAATGTCAGGTTAACTCTGTTTCCCCACAAACCCAAGTCCAGTCCGATATTCGTAGAAACGGTTTTCTCCCATTTTAAGTTATTATTACCTACTGTGCTGCCAGGTGCCAAAGCCGCCGTTTCCTGATTGCCCACAGGATATACCGTAGCATTATAGGCAGTAGCATACATATAATTATCAATATTACAATTACCGGTAGTTCCATAACCTACTCTCAATTTGAAATTATTGACAACATTTCCGATAGCATTATCTTTCCAGAATCCTTCTTCAGAAACGCGCCAAGCTGCCGCTGCTGAAGGAAAATAGCCCCAACGATTACCCTCGGCAAATTTAGAAGAACCGTCTGCACGTAAGGTTGCTGTAAAAAGATAGCGGTCATTAAAAGTATAATTGAGACGACCGAAAAAAGACAACAAAGCATTTTCTTCTAAAGAAGACTTCCATGTATCGGGAGTGGCCATACTAATATCATTAAGACCGAAATTAGTATCGGGAAATGCCTTATAGGCAGTTTCTGTACCAGATGTATTTGTATAATATAATTCGTGTCCTAACAAAACGCCCAAATCATGCTTCTCAAACGTATGTTTCCAATTCAATGTATTAGTCCATTGATAAGCATATCGTTCCTTATTATCAATACTGCCATAAGGTCCGCCTTTGAGTTGAGCATTGGCCGTACGACCATCATCGAAATTAGTTGTTTTGATTTGGGCCCAATTATAACTACCAGCTGTACGGAATGTAAAATCCTTCAAGAAATCAATGTCCACACCGGCATTAACACTAAAAATACGACTAAGTTTTCTATTTATTATAGCATCGTTGGTTATCAATGGGTTATACACATCATATTCGTTACTGAAAGTACGGAATTCGGTATTTAACTCTTCATTAATAAGCTGATCATCAGTAAACAGGATTCCGCCAGTTTCAGGACGCAAAATAGCTTGTTTTAATCCGGAATAAGAACCTCCACCTAATGTTTTGGCGTAATTAAAAGAAGAATTCATATCAAAACGTACATTTTTCCATAGCTGGGAATTTACTTTAGTACGAATCGTATTACGGTAATATCCGTGATTTTTTACGATACCGTCTTGCGACATATTATTGTAGCTTACCAATACTTGAGTTTTTTCCGTTCCGGTAGAAAGAGATAGATTATGGCTTTGAGTAAGAGCACTTCCACCAAAAATCTTATCTTGCCAGTCTATTCCGGAACGTCCGCCATAAGTTTGCTCTATATCAGACCATGCTCCCGTATAAAATCCATCATCCGTATAATCCCCTCCAAACATACGTGCATACTGGTTCATTTCTCCGGCAAGAGTCCACCATTCATACTGATATTTGGCATACTGTTCAAGATTGAGCAAATCCAGTTTCTTGCCCAACCAATCCACAGATACATAGCCGTTGTAATTCACAGTTGTCTTGCCACTACTTCCACTTTTGGTCGTAATAAGAACCACACCATTTGATCCACGCGCTCCATAAATAGCTGTTGTCGAAGCATCTTTTAAAATATCAATAGTCTTAATGTCATTTACATCAATATTCTTCAAACCATCTTCCGACTGGAAGCCATCAATAATATAGATAGGTGTAGTAGACTGAGTAATGGAAGTACCTCCACGAACGGTAATATTCACTTCAGCCCCAGGAGCTCCGTTCTGTGAAACAATATTCACTCCGGCAGCTTTTCCTGCTAGCGCTTGAGCCGCATTAGTAACAGGAACTTCCGCTAAATCTGCACCGGTAACTGAAACAGAAGAACCGGTCAAATCACGTTTTTTCACTACTCCATATCCTATAACAACCACTTCTTCAAGGGTTTTAGCATCCTCTTTCATCACAATTTTGAAAGAAGATTTTCCATTTACACTTATTGTTTCAGTTACATACCCCACATAACTGACAATCAAAGAAGCATTACTTGAGACATCATTCAATATAAAATTTCCATCAAAATCCGTAATAGTTCCATTAGTAGAACCTTTGACCATCACCGTAGCACCTATTACAGGCTCTCCTTTATCATCAACCACCACGCCCTTTACGCTACGACCTACCTGTTGTACGATGGCTACCTCTTTCGTTGCGGAAGAAATGGCAGACTTTTCAGAAAGAATAATATTCTTATCCAAGACTTTATAGGTCGTATTTGTTCCGGAGAAAAGCTTCTTTAAGACTGAAAAAACATTCTCATTTTTGACATTCAAGGTTACTTTACGTTTCAAATCGACCTGCTTATTATTATAGAAAAAGGTGAAATCCGTCTGTTTTTCAATTTCGGTCAGGACTTCAGAGACCGTCCGAGTCTGAGAACTGATGTTCAACATGGTTCTCTGTGCATAATTATTGCTAGCATATAACAAGCTGGCAAAACTGAAAAGAACAAAAAGAGTTATTTTCAGAGACAAAGGCAGTTTACATACTGGTTTCTTCATTTTCGTAAATAGATTTAATTTTAACTTCATAATTTGATTACAGATAAAAAGTAGTGTGTTTTTTCTGTAGATTGTTTTACGTAGGATGTTTCAACATAGCTTGTTATTTTTAAAAGATTAATAAACTTCTATTTTCTGTTTTTCTTGATGAATATTATTACTTTCTGCATACTTAAATTTTATATTTGAAGATACGCTGATATATTCCAGAATTCGTCCCAAGCGTTGTTTCTCAAGTACACCGGTAAAAGAGGCTTCAAAACATTTGGGATTCTTTACTACGAAATCCACATCAAAACGTTTAGATAGCATTTTAAGAACTTCCTTAAATGGAGTATCACGAAAAATAAGTTTTCCGTCTTTCCAAGAAGTGATAACCTCTACATCTGCCTGATCAATTTTTATTTGTTGCTGTGCAGCAGTATAAACAATTTCCTGTCCCGGCTGAATTTCCTGTTCCGTCCAATTACTTTTCTTATTTTCATACGCCATGGCAATGCTTCCTTCCACCAAAGTTGCAGTTATTGTTTTATCATCAGCATAGGCTTCCACATTAAATTGGGTACCATAAACTTTTACAACAGCTTTCTGCGGCGTTCGGACCATAAAAGGCTGACGGGAATTCTTTGTTACCTCAAAGTAGGCTTCGCCATTCAATTGGACATTACGACTTTTTTCGTCAAAGTGAGAAGGGTAAACAATAGTTGAATTGGAATTAAGAATTACATGAGTTCCATCCGGCAAAATAGTAGAAGTTATCATTCCCGGATTAGTACGAATCTCTATAAAATTCACTTTATTCTGCTCATTACCATTCATCCATAAATACAAAGTAGACAGTAGCAAAGGTATGGCAAGAATAGCAGCGGCACGCTGTGCCCATCGCCCCCATTGTAGCAGTCGTTCCCTTCTTATCCTGCCTCTGACTTCCTTCAAAGCAGCCCGTGCATCAGTCCGTTTTAAGGTATCCATTGTTTTTGTGGCAAAAGAAAGATAATAAATCTGCTTGGCCAGCTTTTTATTTGCTTCGGAAGAGATAATCCATTTTTCAATCTCTTCTTTCTCACTTAGAGTCACTTCTCCTTCAAAATAACGGAGTAAAAGCGCTTCATCTATTTGGGTATCTGAATTTATCATAATGTCCTTTTATAATAAGTCTAACCAAGATCCAAAGTTCCTAAACCAAAAACTGTTTTTTTTGAATTATTTTTCGATTAAGCGTTTTCATATTTAAATTTATGTATTTTTGCAGTAACATTTTCTTCTATAATCTATGGAAACCACAAATGATAATTTGATAGACAAGCAACTGTATATATCCATGCAACAGGGCAATAAGAAAGCGTTTGATACTTTATTCATCAAATATTATGCTATGCTTTGTGCTTTTGCCCGCAGTTTTGTTTCATTAGAAGATGCAGAAGAAGTGGTTCAAGATACCATGTTACAGATATGGGAGAATAGAAAAACAAATCATATAGATTCTTCTGTTCATCATTATTTGTTCAAAGCAGTAAAAAACAAATGTTATACCTTAATGACCAGAAATTCTCTTCGATTCCAAATAGAAAATATACTCACTCCAGACATACAGGAACTATTCGAAGATCCTGATTTTTATATTATAGATGAATTAACACAAAAAATAGAAAAAGCAATTCTTAATCTTCCAGAATCCTATCGGATAGCTTTTGAAATGCACCGTTTCCAAAATAAGACCTATCAGGAAATTGCAGAAGAATTAAACATATCTTCCAAAACAGTAGATTACAGAATTCAACAGGCACTAAAACAATTACGGAAAGAATTAAAAGACTACTTACCCTTACTTCTATTCTTTTTTGCCCCTAGATAGGAACCCGTACATCCTATTATATCCTTGTACCCTATCACTTCATAACTGATATGATGATAAGAAGTGTTTCTGCCGGGAATATATGCCTCTCCAAAAGTTGTGTCAATGTTCCCAACGCTTCACCCCGAAACAGGATAGTAAGTTCTTATCTTTCTGATTATGTTCTTCATACAAAATGCTCCTTTTTACAAAAACAAAAAATAGGTGCGATAAAATATTACCCTATCCATCTAAAGACATCTATAACCTAAGAATACGGCAATTTTTCTAACTATATAGATTTCAAAGAAACATATTTCTTATTCAGATTTACAAAAAAAGTTGGAAGACAATATGCTCTCATTCCCTCATAACGATGGTAATCATCTCATTAACAATACGCTATATATGAGTGCATCATCTTTATGCTCTCATAAATGCCCTCATGCTCTCAGTGTATTTACTTTCTCACACAGACGTATATTACTTATTATCAGATGATTTATACCGATAGCAAAAGCATATCTTCCGATTATACGATACAAATATAGAGATGTAGTTACGTAAAAATAGGAACAGGCTTACATCAAAGTTCCTTCATGATTGCTCAACTAAACTAGCAAAATTACTTAACCACCTTTGTGATTAACTTTAATCACCTATATGATTAGACTTAGTCACTATTGTAACTAGACTTAACCACCTATGTGATTAAGTAAATACAAACGGTTGAATATTGATAAACATCTGTATGTCAATGATTATATATCAAGAATAATGCAGAAAGAAGATATGCGGAAAGCAGCAAATGAAAAGAGCCTTTATTATGCATCATTAGCCCCCCCAAAGGACCAAAAACGTATTTCAGACATAAGTTACCGATACAACTATAAATAATTTATCTCTTTGACAAACAATAAGATATAAATAAGAACACATAAATATGACATGAGAGCATGAGGGCATATTATGAGAGCATAAAGATGATGCACTCATATATAGCGCATTGTTAATGAGATAATTACCATCACTATGAGGGCATGATAGCATAATGTGCTCCAACTTTCCATTGTTTTTTTGCCATGTTCCAATAAATTTCTTCAAGTGAACCCATTTTTATCTGTTATTGATTTTTTACACGAATTCCACAAAAAGAATAAAACACCTTGTGGAATCCATGTAATCCATACCTACCAAACGATAATCTTCACATCATTTATTCACCATCCACCGGAATCACTTCCTGCATATAAATGGCATCCAGACTCCAAAGGGCAGCATCATTGGTACTGATACTTGTACATTCATCCAAAGGAGCGGGAACTTCCGGCGGAAGAATAGTTTCTATACGGAAAGGTGGAGCCGGAGTATGTTCCAAGCGGGAAAACAAATCTGTCCAAGCCTCTTCCGCCATTTTTGCATTACGGGTATGATAGGCTGCATATCCCAACAAACGGGATATACGGAAACGATTCTTCCTTAACTCCCATGCTTTCTGCTTATAACGGGCGGCAAGATCAAGCCATGCCTCATTCCATTCGGGATAATCAACCATACGGATCATTTCATTCATGACTTCAAAACCTCCCATGATAGTCATCAAATGATTTGTACTTTCTAACTTGGGATCACATTCGCTGGTAATAATCCCTGTAGCCGGATCATAACCTAAAGCCAACGGACCTGTAAAGATACGGTTGGGCAGTGCCACAATACTTTTCATCCCGGCTATAATTTTGTCACGATAAGCCGTATTGCCGGTACGCTCCCATTCAGTCATCCAGTTTCCGGCGTATGCCAACCAGTCGGGACCGATGCGGAGACGTGCAGGTGCCGTACAAGGATACTGACTGCGAGGTTGTGCCAGACGCATGGGGTCCAGCGTGTACAATTTCTGATCGGCATCTTTTACCTCGGTCATTAAATCACCGCATCGGTCGTCCGTAGTAAGATAATAGTAGAAACGATTCCAGGCAGCCTGACTGATCCGTGCTTCTTTAGCTCCACATCCCCAATGACTGACATTGTGCCGGCTACCCAATCCTGCATTCGGACCGATATGATATACATCCACTTCCGCCGTATGACGGGTCATGGCTTCCGCCATGCGCCAGATATCAGCACGTCCGGTACGCAGGAAATTATACCATAGCCACATATTAGAAGCCAGTTCCGTGTTATCCCATGCAAAACCTCCGATGTCATAACGCCAGGTATGGCGGACAGGATCGTATGCATGCATCACATCCCCATAATTCCAAAAGCCATACCATTTGTTTTGTTCTATCGCTTTTTGATAGAAGCTGATATAAGCATCCAGCCTGTCTTCCACCCGGGCACGGAAAGGAGTACTACGATCGGGAAGGCTCCAAACACCAAATGCCTGCTTGGCATGCAAATATTCAGGTACAGGCATCAGCACTCCCGGTCCGGCAAATTGTTTAGCTTGTTCTGCAAAAGCTTTCTTCCCGCTATAACCACCCTGAGGTATCAAGGTAAAAGTCGTTGTACGGGCAATCCCGTAAGGGGTGCTCATTCCTTCTTGTACATCTTCGTAACTGGCATTCAAGTCATGAGCAACATTATCATAATGGCGCAAGTCCATCGGCTCAGCATCCGGACTCCATATCCATGCGGTAAGAGCAGCCACCGGAGTTTTTGCATCCGAGATTTCAATAGAAGACGGATAAGACTGCCAGAAATCATGCAACTCAAGCCCCATACCTCCGGTTATATCTCCGGCAAAAGCATAACCCTCACTACGTGTACCGGAAAAAGTACCTATCCAAGGATTATTGTCATTGGCACGTTTACGGATTGAAAATGCATCTGCTGTCAGTTGGGACAGACGATAGCTGTCCCAAGAAGCCCAATGATCAAGCAAAGCACGGTTCTTTTCGTCAAAAGCTTCATAAGAAGGAATGCGTTTTCCTTCCATCTGCTGTTGCTGTAACGAAGATTCTCCATTTCCGGTTTTATCCAATGTAAGTATGCGTCGTCCCACCAAAGGCTGAACGGGCTCGCTCCAGACTCCACCATCGGCACAAGAGAAAGCTACATGGCGATTGTATAAAGCCTCACGCATAGGAACATCAAAACGAACTCCCAAGGCGCGAATAAAATCTTTGTTCTGATCTCCGTCATATACAAAGCTATGCACCATTTTCACTTGCTCACTGCCACCATAAAAATAAAGCCGTACCACAAAGGGCAACCACTCACGACCATTCGGACTTTTGTGTACCCCTTCCAATTTAACAAGCGCACGCACAGAACCGGCACGCTCTACAGTCACAGATTTCAGTTCTCCTATATAATTAGTAAAAGAAACTTGAGAAGTACTTTCAAGTACCGGTTCGCTTTGCGTATGGCATATAAGCCTAGCCTTTTCTCCTACTTTCACACCTTTATACAACAGACTATCTATCAAAAATTCGCCTTGACGAGGTATATATGCTGAAATGACTCCGGTAGAGATATGAATACCCTGTGATGTTTCTGCCACAGAAACGGACTTTTTTTTATCTGTATCCGGCAGTTTGGATTTCGCCTTAGATTTCTTTACCGCCTTTTCCAGAGTCAATTTTTCTGTTCCGGCAGGAATAACTCCTGCTATTCCTCCCCACTTTACAGAACCATCCGGCCAATAAGCCAAAGTCCAAGTATCAATAGGAATATCCTCACCACTTTCTGCAGATAGCCGTAGCTTGTTTTCCGGAAAAACTTCCCCTTTATCAAAAGGCACTCCGAAACTTACGGCCTTATCCTGCCGGGGAGTTTCACCAATCCATTGCAAAGGAACAGTAGCCACTTCTTGCGATGAGCATTCATAACTGAAATTTGTAATACGAGTACGCGACAAAGTGGTACGAAAACCAAACCAGCCTTCCCGTAACGGTTCAGCATCCCTGAAGTCCACCAAACGCTCACCGTCTATGTAATAACTAACCCTATTGTTCTCGTTGGTAATCTTGATATGATACCAATGATTCGGCTTCAGCAAATGTCCGGCATCCGTATATTCCTTTAGAATAGCAGGACGGGCTTTAGGATTTGTAATACCCGACTCATCCCCATCATAACGACGGAAACGTGTAGTAGAGTTATGATTACCACCATATCCCAAATAGTAAAGCTGTAAAGAATAACAATTCAGGAATATACCGCTACGCCATTTTTCTCGCTTCCATAAATTATCGGGATATTGAGGGTCTGATGCCATCCAGAAGCAGTTCAAATCACTCAGACGATCTCCATCCGACTCCACCACCACACATGCATCATATTCAATGGTCACTTTTCCACTCATTTTCTCTTTTCTCCAAAGAGTCAATCCCTTGGGAGATACTATCTCAGCGGTATCTCCCTGAAACGTCACTTTATAATCAGGCGATTCCGATTCAACCTTCCAGTATTTAGTAAACTGGCGGGAGTTCAAACCGGATACTCTATTATCCTGTGCCTTTGACGTAAAGACAACTAATAAAAATAAAAACAGAAACAGATTTTTCATACGATGTTGCTTTGTTTTCATTTACTTTAAAAAATCTTTTAACGGACAGTCCGTAGCTTTCAGCCCGTCAGCAATACTCCGGGCATTCATACGGGCACCTTTCAAAGAGGTATGGGTATGGTCATGATTGAAATACGTTCCTACTACACGCAAACCTTGATTGTATCCCATATCTTGGAGCTTGTCTCCTGATATTTTATTCAAATCTATAAAATAAGCCCCGGCCGCTTCTGCCGCTTCACGCGTCCATTTACCAAAAGAATTTGTATTGCGCTCTATCTCACCATTATCAAACTTATTGCGGGGTGTATGACTCAGGACAATAGGAACAGCTCCCTTTTCTTTTACATCCATAATAAACTTACGCAAATACCAGCCGAAAGAATAAACCACTTGATAGCTGCCGGTTTTCTCCATTTTGAAGACCTTGCTTTCATTTCCTGAACCGGGTAATTCCGCACGCGCTTTCCCTGTGTTTATGTCACCTGCATCATTATGTCCGAATTGTATCAAAACAAAATCTCCCGGCTGAAGTGCATGATAGATTTTATCCCAACGCCCTTCATCTAAATAAGTACGCGCACTGCGGCCCGCTTTCGCATGATTCTCTACAGAAATTCTTTCTGTGTCAAACAGTTCGTGAATAACACTTCCCCATCCCCACATGCCATTTTCATCTTTATCAGTATTCTTCACTGTACTGTCTCCCACCGTAAACAATACAGGATTCCTCTTTTTACGGGTAGCCCCCGTAACCGTATCTTTTTCTACCGGTTTCAAATAACGCGCCAGTTCCAACCCCTTATAATTACGGATTCCTTCGGCTGCAGATTCTGCATTGACACGCGCGCCAAAAGCACTTGTGTGAATACGGTCCAGATAGAACATATACTTTACTTTTTCTTTGCCGAATTTCTCAAATTTGCGTGCCGAGATATCATTCAGATCAATAAAAGGAATTCTCGCTTTTTTAGCTACCTGCTTCGCCCATAATCCAAATGTCTGATTCACCCGGGTAATAATAGTGCTGTCTGCATCTTCCCAAGCGTTACGAGGAGTCAGAGACATCAAAACAGGATAAGCACCTTTTTTCTTCACATCATGAATAAAACGACGCATATATTCCCCATACGTATATACGGTTTCTTTTGCTCCTGTCTCTTTAATAGTCACATTCAGACTGTCTTTGCCAATTCCCGGAATAGAGGCACGGGCACGGCCACTATCGTACGGACCATTGTCATTATGCCCCAATTCTATGATAACCCAGTCACCTTTACGAACTCCTTTCAAGACATCAGGCCATAACCGGTTATAAAAAGTACGGCTACTGGTTCCTCCCAATGCGTGATTTTCAACGGTTATCTTATTTTCATCAAAATACTCGTGTTCAAAATATCCCCATCCCCATTGACCGTTATTTCCATTGCCCAAAGTACCGGTACGCATCGTTGAATTTCCAACAAGGAACAACACCGGATTATCCCCTTTCCGGCTGGAACCTGAAACAGGACGGGCAGAACGCGCCACATTTAAACTATCAAGCGTATTATCAACGACTTGGTTCACATCCTTCATCGGAGCAGCTATTTTATTTTGAGCATGTGCTCCCAATCCTACTCCGGCAGCTAACAAAAAGCATAAACAAAGTTTATTTCCTTTCATGACATTTATAGTGTTTTTCTTTTATTGCATTTCAAATCTTTCACAAAAATAAGATGAACGAACAAACCGGAGAATAGAAATTCATTCATTTTCCTGTTTATTCGTTCAACCAATAGTACATATATCCTAATCAGAGTAGCGACAAGGCTAGAAACTAGAGTGCGGCGGTTGGTTGTACGCTACATTCTGCCAAGCTATCGCCAATCTGTACTGACGGTCATTCATCCATGTGGCACGTCTGTCCACAGCCGGTATGGTAGTAGAATAAATACGTAATTCTGTCTGGTCTTCGGAGGCCCAAATAACCTCTTCCCGCCAATCTCCTAAAATATCACCTGACAAACACGGATTACCTTTTGTTCCATTATTGGAAACAACTCTCTCGGCTTTCAATAATAAATCTGTACTTTCCGCATTCCAATTCCATTTACTGATGGAAACATGATCCAGTAGTTCCGCTAAGGGATCGGCGTCCCAATAAATGGTAAAATTGCAGGAGTCAGGCTTTCTATTACTGATTATTTCTCCGGTATCCCCTCTTCTCAAACCTCCTATGTTGCACCAACACTCTGCTCCATCATAACGCGGATCAATATCGGCAGCTACTCCACGACCGGCATCTTGTCCCAAACCATCCTGCCAGATAATTTCTCCGGTCGCTCCATCAAACATAGCTACGGCAGGAGTACGCTTTACAATTTCATTATCGCCTTCATTTTCATGCACGCCAAAAACCTGCATACCTTGACGGGAAGGAATAAAACGTCCGGCATGTAAAGCATCCCCGTGACGCAAGCCCGTAGTAAACAGTCCTTTACCATCATGGTCTACAGTCATAGCCCCCACACAGATTTCATCACACCCATCACCATCAAAATCCGCTACGGTCACACTATGATTTCCCATGCCCGAATAGGCCTCCCAACCCGGTGCCGCACTATCAAAAGTCCATGTATGTTTCAATGCCCCGTTTGTAAAAGTCCATGCAGCCACCACCGTCCGTCCGTACCATCCTCTTACCATGACAGGTGAAGGCGTTTTTCCATCCAGAAAAGCTACTCCAGCTGTAAAACGGTCTGAACGACCACCAGTATTGTCATTACCACAATTACCACCGACACCTCCCCAACCATCCAAGGGATAACGGGTTGGAATATATTCTTTCGAATCCAGTTCTTTTCCAGTACGTCCCTCAAAAACCGTGAGGTATTCCGGGCCATTTACTATCTTACCATACGTAGGACTTTTTTTATCCCATGTCCTCCAGTCGGCTTGGGCATCTCCTATCCGATGTCCCAGCCCGTCGACAGTACCATCTCCTGTCTTACAACAGATTTCCGCACATCCATCTCCATCAAAATCAAAGACCAGGAAATTAGTAGTGGCTGCTCCGGAACGTACATTCGGTCCCAAATCAATACGCCACAATCTTGTTCCATCCATTTTATATGCATCCAAATAGGTATTACCGGTAAAGCCACGTTGTGGCGGTCGCTTTGAATTAGAAGGAGACCATTTTAAAATAATCTCATACTCTCCATCACCATCCAGATCACCTACACTACAATCATTAGCTGTATAAGTGAATGATTCACCTGCTATTTCTCCGTCTTCCGGTTTACAAACAGGAACACTTAAATAAGGATTCCGTTCCTCTCCTTTCAGACGGGTCCAGGTAGTGACTTCCCCGGTAGTTGCTTTTAAAGTCCAACGATTATCCACCGTATAATCAACTGTACGGTCTAAAAAATCGGAAGTCCGATCTATCGGTTCTTTATTTAATTTCACCTCCGCACCTCCACCGGAACTACGGTATAAATCAAATTGTAATCCGGCTGCATCCTCCAAGGTCATGCGCCAGCTAAAATACATTCCATCCTCTGTAGGAATTCCAATCAATCCTCTTGAAAGCTTTTCTCCACTGTAAGGTTGGGAAAAAGCGAATATGCTTCCGACAAGCAGAAGCATATTCATCATAATCCAATGTTTCATCTAACAATTTATAAAACCTTAATACAGGTGGGGAGGCTCCCCACCTATCTACTTAAAAAAGAAATTCCTGTTCACCAATCTTTAACCCATGAAAATATCCGATTTATCCAATATTTTCGTTTTTATTGCCACAAATTCTCTTTAAACTCGATTTCAACAATGCGTAACTCGTGATTAGTTTTATCGCCATTTTTTGCCTTAAACAAGTCTAATTCACCTGCGGCAGGAGCAGCAACTTCTACAATTTGTCCGAAACCGTCACCTTCCTTGCTGGCACCTTTCAAACGAATGGTTATCTCATTTGTCAATACAGGTTTTACATTCAGGTGGATATACCCCAAACTTTTTTCAGTCTCACCACTCCAAATCAGTTCATCACCTGCATATATTTCCAAAGGATAGCTGCGCAAACGCCAACCGGTAAGTTTCATACAAATTTCATCCACACGGGCCGCACGTTCCAAACTATAAGTTATCCATGCACTGTTCAGTCTGCCATCATTCTTCCATTCACTCAATTCATTATCATCGAAACTTTTTATCACTTCATCCTGATTGGCTCCGGCAACCGCCGATAAGATATTCACATCGACTTTCGTATCCTTGTAAGAAGGAGTCAACGGAGTTTCTCCACGGGTCAGCCTGCCCTCCAGTTCATCTCCCGGAATATAGTTACTCAAGCCATTCTTCACTTCAACCGGTGCGGAAGAAAGACTGATTTCGGCAGATTGCAATCCATCAGCCTTGGCTGTTATACGAACTGTCCCCGGAGTCGTAAGAGAGCGTATCAAAGCCCGGTTGATTCCACATTCTACAGGCAAATCTTTTGAAAGAATATAATTATCTTTGCCCTGTGCTATTCCACCACGCCATTCAGCCGGTCCTTCTACATCAAAATGTATCAAATCATTAGCCAGCGGACAACGTCTGCCATCTTTATCCATCACTTCCACTTGAAGCAATACCATATCAGCTCCATCCGCTTTCCAGCCTTTAGGACTTTGAATCACACTGAGTTTAATCTGTTCCGGCTTGCCGGCAGTCTGCAATTCAGCGCGACAACATTCTTTTCCATTCTTATCATACCCTACAGCTTCCAACTTGCCCGGAACAAATGCCACATCTTTGAAAGTATACAAGAAATGATAATCTCTTTGACCGTTTCCTAAAGATTTACCATTCAGGAACAATTCCACTTTTTCAGCACTGGATACCACATAAACAGGTTTCACCACATCTTCTTTATAGTTCCAATGACCAACGATATGAATACGGGGATTCTCTATATCCACCCATCCGTCCCACATCACCTGATGTGCATAGAAAGGATCTTTAGGGATACGCATGGCATCTGTCACACCACTACGACGATAATTCTCCACACCACGATAATGTGTATTCGTATCCGAGAAGATGATTTTCACACCTCCCGAGCTGACACGGTCACCTGTACCCGGGCGTTCACGCCAATAATCAAACCAACGAATTACATTTTCAATAGTAAAGGAATCCTGATTGTGATTATAAGCACGGGCATCCACCTTTTTCTGGACCTTATTAGTCATTGCAGAACGAAATGAATTATTTCCTTCCCCATTTTTATGATATGGATAAGAATATTCATCCCAATATTTGCGCAGACCTTCATCACGGCAGTATTCCATGGCCCACATCGGATGATGTTTGCTTTTATTGATATAAAGCATCTCGCCACCATATTCGGCTTCACGAATATCAAGCATTTCACGAGAACCGATGGCACGGCCTCCATGAGGGTCATACTTATCACGAATCGCTTTCATTTCTATCATGTGTTCACGACTGATTGATTCGTTTCCACATTCATAAAATAAAATACTCGGATTATTACGGTTGTAAATAATGGCATCACGCATCAATTCTGTACGTTGTTCCCATTGACGGCCTTCACGGTCCTTTTCTGCATCACCGGCCTGCATCGCCTGAATCAATCCGACACGGTCACACGATTCAATATCCTGCTTCCAAGGGGTGATATGCATCCAACGAACCAAATTGGCATTATCTTCCACCATCAAACCGTTGCTATAATCACTCAGCCATGCAGGAACACTCATACCGACTCCCGGCCATTCATTACTGGTACGCTGTGCAAAACCTTTCATCTGAATCACCCGGTCATTCAACCAAATCATTCCTTTGCCGAAACGAGTTTTACGGAAACCGGTACGGGTAGCCACTTCATCTACTTTTCTGCCATCCACCCATAAACTGGTTTTTACTGTGTACAAATATCCGTATCCCCAACTCCAGAAATGAAGTCCGTCTATTTCTGCTGAAGCTTCCAAAGTCGCAGTTTCACCCGGTTTTACTACCGTCTGAGTACCCTCAAAACTTTTTATGCTTTTCCCGTCACGATCACACACTTCAACCTTATAAGCGACTTTCTTATCCCGATTATATTCATTTTTTATTTCGGATTCGGCGTGAACTACGGCTTTACGAGATTTTACACGAATATCCTCCGCATAGATATAGACACCGGTCGTTTTTAAATTACTATACAAGGGAAGTGTCTGATAAAGTTTATCAGTAACATGAAGCCACACATTCTTAGGAATCCCTCCATAATTGGCATTAAAATTACGGTCACTCCATTGATACTTAGTATCAGTGGCACGTTCCTTATAATTCCAGTTATTATCAATGCGGACTGCCATTACATTCTCTTGTCCATATTTAATATAAGGAGTCAAATCGAAACCTACAGCCATCGCACCATTTTCATGCAAGCCGATATATTCACCATTGATATAAAAATCAGCTCCTTGACGGACCCCTTCAAATTCAACAAAGACTTTTTTGTTTTTGCTATCGGCAGGCAGACGGAAATGCTTACGATACCACATGATTGTATCCGTCAGTTGTTCTATACTTAAACGAAAAGCTTCATCTTCATTAAAAGGACGTGGTAATGTTACTTTCTTCCAATCCGTATCCTGAAAACGTACTTCTTTGGCTTCCGGTATATCACCAACATAAAGTAACCATTCAGAATTAAAATTGTATTTATCACGAACAGCTGATGCTGCCGCAATCTGACTTATTCCTATAAAAGCCAATAAAAATAAAAGAATTTTGTTTCTCATAGCTATCTCAAATTGTTTGTTACAAAACTAGCATAAAGTTCCCTCTCTTACCATAGAATAAGATACATTTATATAGAAATTCGTTCAAAACGAAATTTCAGGGTATTCATGTTGCACATATTTACATATCACATTAATACTCAATATATTACACAAATACCCTGAAACATTTATTCTATAGGTTGCAACATCAGGACTATATAATTCATTGCTTCACCATAGCTGGAGTCAACGTTACAGGTCCCAATAGCCCTGAAGATTTTGGTTCCCAATCAGAAGCATCAAAGATACCATTCTTCACATTTTCCTTTTTCCTTGCAGACATATTTACATTATAGAAAATCTTCCAGTCCACTCCCTTCTTATCCATATAAGCAATTCGATTCGCCATAGAGTTGGCTACTCTGACAACTAACTCATCCTGTCCTTTGAATTTTTCAGCAGGGATATACAATTGATAAGGAGAGTCAATCACTGTACCTATATATTCTCCATTCAAATAGACAGATGCATTTTCTGCCACAGTTCCAAGGTTCAATTTGATCACATCTGCTACAGGCACCTTATTTATAGTAGTCGTATAAACGGCTGTTCCAGAAAAAGCTTTATATTCATCCCCTACAAAATCAGTCCATGAGCCCAAACTGTCAACCGTTATAGAAGCAGGAAGTTGAGGACCTCCTTGAACAAAAGAAACAGTCCAACTGCCGGAAACAGGATTTGGCTCACCTGCATTTTGATAATAAGCATAGGCATCCCCTGTAAAATGCTGACCGGAAGTTGATACAATGACAGTTTCACCCGGATTCAATTCCAGGTAAACATCTGTTTGCCCGTCATTGCGTTTCATAGCAGCCAAACCACTAACACCAGTCATTGGATTAAAAATCGCCGCACTCCGAGCTTCTGTACGAAGTGGAATCCAATCCTCTATTTTACAGTCGCTACTATTTTCTATAAAGTAATATTTTCCCGTCGCACTATTTCTTCGGATACATTGCAGACCTGCCTGATACATTTTCTCAGCACCCACATTCGCCTCATTCATCAGAGCATTAATATCATCTGACAAACAAACCTTCCCCTTACCTACACGAGCACATTTAACAGCACCTTCAGCATGAAAGTCCAAAGCATCCAGCATTTCTTTAAAATGAGCCTGTTTTTCTTCCGAAAGAATCATTCCGGCCATATCTTGAGGAATTCCCTTATAAAACACAACGGTAGCACCTTCATCAGCCAAAGCCATCAGTTTTTCCATTGTTTCATAAGGAATATATTGCGCCGCCGAAACAAGAACGGTTTTATATGCGGCACCAGGCGTTACAATCATTTCTTTCTCAATATTAGTTTTAAGAAGTTGCTTGTCAGAAATCATATCCCATGCATAACCATTCTCTGTTAAAGTTACCGCACTTTCTCTGACCGAAGATTCCAACATATTACGATCCAATCCGCTAAAGTGTTGAAGGCTTCTGTTCCCTTGCTCAGACATCACATCGGCTATGTTATAGTATAAAAGAACATCATTGTCAGGAGTGCCATCCTGTAAAAATGACTGCACGCGAGTAACATACTGATTCAAATATTTAAAATCCTCCCAAAACGGATTATTCGGATGAAAATGGACTGCCGCATAAAATAACCATCCCGGCCAAGGAGCATCCTGTGGACTAAAACAAGTACCATGATAAAAAATATGATTCACACCCCCCAAAAAGAAAAGATCAAGCGCTTTCTTTACATCTCCCAGATTCGATTGAAAATGTTCATTCAACCAAGTCGCACTTTCTGAAGATGAGAGTTTCTTTCCTTCCGTATGAGCTACAGACGGAGCTGCTTTTATACTGACTAAATCACGCCCCTCTATTTCGGGCACATCACTTACTGCATACAAATCCAGAATATTGGCAGGAGAGCCATGAGCCTGATTCCTTATACCCTTTCCTTGTTTTGCCGCCCAATGTTGCCAACGAATAGAATAATGATTTATCAATAAATCGTTTATGGTTTGTCTATAATCATATAACACTCTTGCATTTTTATCTGGTGTGTCAATACCTAACAATGCAGGTAAGTGTTGACGCAAGTCATATCCTCTATACTTCTGAAATTCTTCAAAAAAAGCAGGAGTCCAATTCGACTCGCCTCTTGCATCGTCCACTTCATAAGAGTCATTAAAATAATACCTCAGATAACTGATATCCTTTCCTTTAAAAGCCTCATCGAATTTACTGAGATAATGATCAATGGCCGAAGCTGAAAAATGATCTATCACATCACCTTCACCACCAGGCCCTGCACGTTCTACCATTTTTCCATGATGACCTTGGAACAGAGCACAAATAGTCCAGTCACCTTGAGGAGCCGTCCAGTCCAATGTACCATCCGGCTTTATTTTTGAAGTCAAGTCGAGACATTCACCTTTATCACTATTAGCGGTCACTATAATCAAAGGCAGTTCCTTTTTATATCGTACCTGATCCAATGCCAATGTCTGTAAATCAGCATTCGCACTGACTGGTTCTTTCAAATCCGCCAGTCTTACCGGAGTATGCCCTGCCAATCTGACAAAGCCTTCTTCTTTATACCGGACAGGTTCACCCAATTGTTCACCTTCTTTCAATTGATAAGTTTTATAAGCCACCGTCTTGCACGCATCTTCGGGAGTGACCCAAGGTCCTCCAAACGGCCATCCCGAAGCATTAGCCAGATCAATACCTAACCCCAACTGCTTTGCTTCCTGCAAAGTATACAGAAACAAATCAACCCATTCCGGAGAAAGAAAATCTTTAAAGCGGTCCTCATAACCATGTATTCCATAAATAGGAGTGATCTCCAATCCCCCCAGATTTGCCTCCTGGTACTTACGCATAACCGTATCCAAATCAGTAGTCCTGACCGCATTGCCTTCCCACCACCATCGCGTCCAAGGCTTGGTCTCGTTAGTCACTTGCGGCCATTCAATCTTCTGATTCTGTGTACAAGCCAAACAGCCACAAACTGCAAAAAGTACATAACAGAACTTACTGCATTTCTTTAAAAATAAGGATTGCTTCATAAATCTTACTTGTTTAAAAATGGAAACGGGCATTTTCAACACGTTGACCACCTATCATATTCTTTAATTTCCTTGCCACATCAGGATATTGCTTTATCACATTAGTAGTTTCTGCCGGATCTGTATAAATGTTATACAATTCTTCATAAGTTTTAGACGGGTCACTAACTTCCAGTCTCACCAACTTCCAACCATCAGGTGTCATAATAGATTGCTTTCCTCCAAATTCAAAGAACTCATAATAAATACAATCATGCTCCTTCTGAATACCTTTTCCCGTAAGAGTAGGCAAATAAGATATACCATCAATATTTTGAGGAATATCCGCCTGCACCAATTCACCTATAGTAGGCAAAAAATCCCAAAATGCAGAAATATGATTAGTAACTACCCCTTGTGGAATAACTCCCGGCCATTGAATGACGAACGGAGTACGGATACCTCCTTCATATAAATCTCTTTTCTGACCCCTGAACGGACCATTACTGTCAAAATAAGATGGATCGTGCCCTCCCTCCGAATGGACTCCATTATCGGAAGTAAAAACAATTATCGTATGATCATACAAACCTTTCTCTTTTAATTCTTTAATAATCAAACCCACACTTTTATCCAAATAAGTAACCATCGCCGCATATGCCGCACGCGGAGTTTGCTGCGATTTATAACCGTCTTTGCTTCCTCCAAAAGGAGTTTCACAAAATTCCCCCTCATATTCCGTCATTACCTCTCCCATTATATCAAGATCTGCATGAGGTATGGTTGGTGAAAAATAAAGAAAGAAAGGTTTCTGCGCATTTTCATCAATAAAATTCAAAGCCTTTTCCAACATCAAGTCATGCGAATAATATTTCCCATCCAGCATAATCTTCTGCTCATTCTCATGCAAGAACTCAGGGTAATAACTATGAGCAAAACGTTGCCCCAGATAACCGTAGAAATAATCAAAACCATGTTTGCCGGGCATACCTTCCGTACCCGGTCCTCCCATTCCCCATTTGCCTACACATCCGGTAACATAATTCTTTGTTTTAAAAATATCGGCTACAGTAACTTCACCGACAGGAAGCGGAGTTTCATATAACAATCCATCCGAACCTGCTACTTTTGCATTTCCTCTGATTGCAGCATGTCCCATGTGCTTTCCTGTAATCAGAGCACAACGAGACGGAGCACTGACTGTAGAACCGGAATAATGCTGCATAAACTTCATCCCATTCTGAGCTATCCCATCAATATTCGGTGTCTTAATCTGACGCTGACCATAGCATCCCAAATCACCTATTCCCAAATCATCCGCCATAATATAAATAACATTGGGCGATTTCTCTGCCGTTGTAGTCTGGGCCATCGTAAGCCCTGAAGACAACAAAGCTGCGGAAAATAATATCTTACGTGTTTTTTTCATATCCAACCTTGCTTTATTTAAAAGATGAAATATCCACCATCATTAAATTTAATCTTTTTCCATTTGTAAAATGTCCGGATTGGAAAAGAACTTTCGTACCATCCGGACTAAAGCTGGGATGTGCATGATCCGGTTTCATCTTGGTATCCGAAACCAACCAATGACGTTCTCCGGTTTGCACATTAATCAGCCATACATTACCTCCAAAAGTATCTCCGGCAGCCCATTTATTATCACGGCTGGCATTACAATGCCAGAAACCTCTTCCTACCAATTGGCCGTCAATCGCTTGGCGGTCTTTTTCTAATTCTACCTGCCCTATCAACTCTACATCATCTGTACGCAAATTGATACGCACAATACCACTTGCCTGTTTGCGAAGGCGCGGCTGAAATCCTAAGATATTGAAATATACAAAATCTTTGGTTGCAAAAGTTTCATGAGTCACCCAATCTAGCGGAGTTTCTTTATATAAAGGTTTAAAGACTGTTCCATCTGCCGTGCAAAACCACATACGCTGATGGGCATCGCCACCGGTTTCGTTACAAAAAACAATTTCACCCGGAGTAAAACGGCTGGCTTGTATGTGGCCTGTTTTAAATTCCGTATCAATAACCTTAGTTACTTCTCCTGTACTGAGATTCATTTTACGAATTCCGCAAAGAGTTGGCTTTATCTTTACCGGCTGGTTACTTTCAGGCAAGAAAGCGTTTTTCATCATACGTTCCTTTTCCTCTTCCGTACCCTCACGCTCAACAGTTATGTAGGCATAATCATCATTGCAATCCACAGCATATCCTCCCGGACGTCCCATCTCAGTGGGAAAAGTGCCTATGAAAGTTTCATAAGCGGATGGTTTACCTACTTTTCCTTGTTTTACATCGGCAAAGAATTTATCCAAGTCCATCACATACATGTTCCAGTTTTCTTTTTCTTTCCGGCTGACAAACATACGATTCGTTTTATTAGCCAAAAAAGCACTGCCCAAGTTCGGTCCTTCCGTAGCTTGAATAATCTTACCAGTGACCATTTCAATAAAATAAATTTGTGTAGGAGTCCATTTACGTTTTTCTCCGTTAGGAAGCGTACTTTCTACCTCTTTGTCATTTCCACGGCTGGAAGACCTGAACAATAAATATTTGCCATCAGCTGTCCACATGGGATCAGTCTGATAAAGAAAACGGTCATTCTTCATCGTATCGGTCAACATAGTGATAGTATTGCCGGTCGCACTATCTACATAAGTCCGCATTTCCGATGCAGTGCAGTTTCCAAACTGAGCCAATGCGGCTTTACTAAAAGCTAAAAATAATGTAATAGCTAAAAATGTCTTTCTCATAGCATGTCATTTTTTATCTGATACGACAAATTTATGCACGAGAGAAGTTATATCAAATAGAATTTTATCCATTTATATGGTTAATTGTTCACTTTATCTGATTTTAGTTATTGAAGAAGCATAAGAGATCTCTACTGGTCCTCCCCACGGACTGAAGTCCACAACCATTCCTCTACGACACAAGTTCACAGGCAAATTTCTACCATCCTGCAGAACAGTAACAGCACACTGATCGGGCAAATCTTCCAAAAGCAAAGTCAACGGCATGTCAAACAATTCCTTGTCCATTGTAAAATGAAAAGTCACTGTAATTTTTCCTGATGTCCTCTTTATATCCAGTACCAAATTCTCCCGTTCAGCCATGTACGCCGCTACCTCACGAAATGTCGTAACCCACAATCTGTCTCTTCGGCAGTTCACTTCATCCAAGTGATTCCAAAACACTTGAGGATCAGGAAAAGCATCATATCCCGTTACTATACCATGTGTCATACCGACACCCCACAATCTATTTGCTATCAAACTATCCGTCCACTGCGTTAGCCACCGGGCATTACGGCGTGAACCTATATCTATTTGTCGGATACGAGTACCTACTCTGTCAACCGATGCACAAGCTATGGCCTCCTCATTTTTCCGGTTTCCCGGATAAAAATAAGTACGCGGAAATATACCTGTTTGCTCAAAAATAACCGTATCATTATGTTGTATTTCAAAACGCCTTTCTTCCCCTACCAATTTCGTCAGATTCTTATGCATCCACCCATGATTTGTTATCTCATGTCCTGCTTGTGCCATTTCCCTTGCTTGTTCCCAAGACATACATACTTTCTTTGCACTAATACACCCCATCCAACCTCCATTCACAGCGAATGTAGCCTTTATATTCCTTTTCTCCAATTCCGGAAAAACCAATGTATATTGTTCCAACAAACCATCATCAAAAGTATAACTGATTGCAGCATCTCTTCCTCCCCTATATTGGGCAATACTCACTTTTACCTCTTCATCATCAGCTGCTATGCTCTCTAGGGGCACATATAACAGTAAAAAAATTATTATTTTTATCATTTTTCCAATATACTATTTACCACACAAAGATAAGAATCAATCGCATGGCATCCAATAGAATTTTATCCATTATACATGTATTTTTGTATAATCAGTACCTTCACACATTTAATACGTTATCTCAAAACAAAACATCTACAATCACTTCCCAAATCTTATGATCTTAAAAAGATTCACGAAATCATTGTAAATGTTTTAAAAATTGCCCATCATTAATAGTAATGACAGGCAATTTTGCTATGGTTAGATTCAACTAATTAATAACCATAATTTTGATAAGCTTTTTTAGCAGAGGCATCCAGTAAAGCCCCATTTTCGTCAGTCAATAAATCAAGCAATGACTGTCTAAATGGTTTTAATGTATAAGCAGGTTTAAATGCTCCCAAACCATTACCTGTAGGTCCTGTCCCATTCACCAAATTATCAGCACTATCCCAAAGCCCAGTTAATGGTGAACCTACCTGATCATGATACATTATACGATCAGCCTGCCAACCAGAATGATGCAACCATTCATAATAAATAAATTCTGTATTCGCTTCACGTGCAACTTCATTCAATATAAAATTGACAAAACGATCTAATATAGAGGTAGCAGTAACAGGATAATTCTCAGCATCAGCATTTACCCCACCTGTCCAATAACTTTCATCAACCAACATGGAAGAAGTCATATCTGTATTTACAATATAAGGCCATTCTCTCTCTGTTTTAGCCAAATTCTCACTACCCGGATACAAACGAGCCAACACTTCATTTCGAGTTTCACCAGCTTTAAATGCAGCACGTGCACGTACTTTATTGATATCCAAGACAGCAGCCGAGAAATTACCTTTACGTCCATAAGCCTCTGCACGTATTAAGAATGTTTCAGCTAACCGGAACAAAGGAATGTCGCGCGATGAATAGTATGAATCATAAGAATTTCTATTAGGATCAGTGTATTTAGCAGTAGTCGGCCCTCCTGTTCCCGAAACTTTATCCAACCCTACATATGTTGCATTATTATAAGCATACGAACTGCCATCCGACTTTATTGGAGCACGATAATAATATTTATTTCCATCTTTAATCCAACGTGCCAATAATACAAAAGGTTGTGCTAACGCTTCTTTAATATCAATAGCTGTTTCCTTTGTATTTTCCAAATAAGCAAACGCCATATCACCTGCCCCCATCTTATGCTCTCCTGCGACAGCTCGACGACCACCCCACGAATCACGATTATAATTAGGCAATATATTAGAATTAAAAAAATCAGCCATATCTGATGTCCAGGTATATGTAGCATTATCTTCACTATCATAAGCGTAATAAGGAACATCTGCTGCCGGAGTCGATGTATTAGAACCACCCCTTAATGATGTATGATATTCCAAATAAAATGATTTTTGAAAACGAGAATCAGCTTGTTTGTTAGTAAAAACATCGTAGCCAAAATCAGTAGGCGAAACAGAATGCCCATTACCTTTACCTGGATATTCCCAAGTAAAATTAGGAATTCCCCACGAGGCACTTGTATAATTGGGAGTTAAAAAATAAGGCAAACGATTCCCATAACGTCCATTTGTACCACTATTAGCAGGCATACCATATACACAAGCTAAAATTATCTCACGACTCTCCTCATTTGAATAATCATCCAAAGGATGGCTAAACAATTTTCCGTAATCCGATTCCAATGAATAGTGTCCATCTTGATCAATCACATAATTAGCATAATAAATACAAGAATCTAAGTCAGCAGTGCCTTTTCCTTTGTATAGCATACCCAAATATGACTTCTCATTAGAATTATCAATACTTCCATCCGCCTTACGTCCGTATTCTGCTGTTCCATAATCAGCCCCTTGTGCACGTTGCAAATAAAGCTTTGCCAAAAAATGAGCGGCGGCTCCTTTTGTAGCACGTCCGTAATCAGCCCCTGATTGTTCGGAAGCTTTCGGCAATTTTTCAAAAGCATAACGCAAATCTCCAATCATCAATTTATAAAGACTTTCCGAAGTTTCCCGATTGTATGCATAATTTTCAGGTAAAGCAGTAGTATACCCCCTTGGAACATAAACATCTCCCAATAACGTATTCATCAAATAAATACAATAGGAACGATTAAACATTGCTTCAGCCATTCGTTGTTCTGCATAAGCTTGATCAGAAGCAAATTTACCATCAACTTTCCCCTCACGAATAGAAAGAATTGCACGATTACAATTATTAATACAAGGATAAAAACCCAACAATTGATTACTAGTATACTCACCACATAATCCATCAACATACGTTGCTTCATTACCAGTAGAAGTCCAAACTGATCCTGAATAAATAGCATAATTGGCAGATTTAGCCATCATATTATCAACACCCGTAAAAAAAGCAAAAGGTCCTTGTTGGTACTGTTTAGTCACTCGTAACGCATCATAAGTGCTAACAATTAACTGCTCTACCCCCGTTTCTGTTTCAAAATAATCTTGCGTAATGGTTGCTACCATTTTTTCTTCCAAAAAATCATCTCCACAAGATGCTAAAGTAACAGCAACCATGGAAATCAACATATATTTTTTTAGTTTCATATTCAATATCTTTTAATGGTTTATCAAAATCCAAGTCTTAATCCGATAACATAACTACGAGTCAATATGGTATTGTTTGTTTGACCACCAATAAAATTAGTGTCATTTGTTTTTTCACTCCATCCTGTTGTATCATCTGGGTTTATACCCGATTTCACTAATTCTCCTCCAAATATAAATGGATTCAATACTTGACCATAAATTTGACAACTAGCAGCCCCAAGTTTCTTCAACCACTTTTCAGGGAACGTATATGATAAAGCAATATTACGTATTGCTACCATATTACCTTTAGTATAGTTCATATAAGCACTATAATCTGTAGTAGTTACACCACCAGAACGAGGTTGTGGAAACTTTCCATTCGGATTTTCAGTACTCCATACGTCCTTTTCTACACGACGACCATAAGTTTGTAACAATCCATAATACATATTGCCCATACGAGCATAAACAAATGAATTCAACTGCCAGTTTTTATAGATAAATGTAGTAGTAAAGCCACCAATCCATTTAGGTTGGAATGACCCAAGAAATTTATTATCTTCTGTATTGATAGTACCAAAACCATTATCCATATAAGTCACTCTTTCGCCAGAATTCAATGTTACAGTTTTTGCTCCTTCCGTACCCTCGGGAACTTCTATTAATGGTTGGTCTACAACTTTCGCCATTCCAGGCTGCATTACAGTCTTCGATATTTTCTCATATAATTCCAAAGTTCTTAAATCTTCAGGAGTATTCTGCCATAAACGATCATATTTCAAAGTCCAAATTTCATCTTTAGGTTTACCTATAAACCATTTATTTGCTGTATCATCAACCTTTCCTCCTGCCAATTCCACAATTTCTTCTTTATTAGTAGAGAATGTAAAATCAGTCTTCCATGTAAAATCTTTTGTTTGAATATTAGTTGTAGACAATGTTATTTCAAGTCCTTTGTTCTGTGTTTTACCAATATTAGTAGTAATACTTGTATAACCAGTCATCAAAGGTAATGATTTAGCAAGCAGCAAATCCGAAGTTTTAGCCACATAATATTCCACACTACCGCTTATACGGTTGTTAAGAAAGCCAAAATCAACACCAATATTGGTAGACGCTGTCTTTTCCCAACCTAAATCCAAATTAGGTAATACAGAAGCTTTAGCACCAATAGTAACTTGAGTAATATTACCTACCCCAAAAAACTTACCGGCACCACTTGCTGTCATTGTTCCAGAAGTCTGATACGGTTTTATAGATGCATTACCTGTCACACCGTATCCAACACGAACCTTCAATTGATTGATCCATTTAACGTCTTTCATAAAGTTTTCCTCATTCATCTTCCATGCCAATGCAGCAGAAGGGAAAAAATCCCATTTATTACCAACAGCCAACATAGATGCACCATCCCATCGACCAGTAACAGTCAACAAATATTTATCCATCAATCCATAATTCATACGAGCCATATAAGAAGCACGCTTTTGTTCGCTAAATGAAGATCCTGGGCTATCCATTGTCAAATCGGAATTACCCACACTATACCATAATGCCGTAGGAAATGTACAATTATATGCACGTACTTCCAATCCCTCAGCACGAGAATACTCAGCAGACTGCATCAATGTTAATCCCACAGAATGGATATTCTTGAATATTTTATTGTAATAAATTAGATTTTCTAATGTCCACGACAAATTTTGACCTTGCTGATTAAAGGCTGTATTAGCAGCATAAGCAGAATGCTTCAAAGGATTAGAAAAATCATTTCCATAATAGCTTCCATAACGTGAGTTGCGATACTGAGTACCTAAATTTGTGCGCCATTTTAACCCTTCAACCGGCGACCAGATTTTACCAAAATCAATTTCTCCATAAGAATTAAACATAACACTATAATAACGAGTTTCATTCGTTGCCTGATATACATCCAACATCGGATTATACTGTGACGGACCTCCATCTACATTCAATGGTTTGCCCTCCTCATCATAAGCAGGGGCGAATGGCATTTTAGCCACAGCATAGCCATAAGAATCTTTGTAGGTTGAATTAGAAGTATTATTAATAATACCATAATTCTTAATAGAATGACTGGCATTCATACCCATACCTATCTTTAAAAAATTTGTAGCTTGAATTTCACCATTAATATTTGCCGTATAACGCTTAAAATCTTGATCTTTCATCGGAGACTCTTGATCCAAATAAGCCAATGAAATGTACAAATTAGATTTTTCAGAACCAGCTGACAACGAAATCTGATGATTATGAGTAATCGCAGTACGTGTCACATAATCAGTCCAAGGTGTAGTTGGAATATTTGCAGAATTATATACAGGTACTTGATCAGCATATCCTAAAACCTCTTTTTCATAATCTGTAGCCGGACGCATCTTATATGAACCATCCGCATTATATTCCCATGCTTTCTGAAAATATTGATTCAAATACGGATAATTAGATACACCTCCACCATTGTCAGAAAACAATAAATCACCATCAATATTAGGATCAGGAGCATTACCATATGTACCTGAATATGCTCCTGTATTAATATAAGCTTGACGTTTCCAATCGATTAATTCGCCAGAATCCATCCAATCTGTCATCGAATGGATTTTAGAAAAAGTTACCGTTCCATCATAATTAATACTAACCTTACCAACTTTACCTTTTTTAGTTGTTATCAAAACAACACCATTCGCTCCACGTGAACCATAGATGGCGGTAGCTGAAGCATCTTTTAAAATTTCCATCGACTCAACATCATTCGGATTTATATCAGCAATAGAACCGGCAACCATAGGTATTCCATCAATAACATATAACGGATCATTATCAGCAGTAATAGAACGATTACCACGAATTCGAACATCTCCCAATTCACCTGGTCGGCTATTTGTTGTAATATCCACACCAGGAGCTTTACCTTGCATAGCCTGCAAAGCATTTTGCACTGGACGCTCTTTTATTTGCTTCTCTGAAACTTTTGTCAACGCTCCTGTAACATCACTCTTTTTAACAACACCATAACCTACTACCACAACCTCATCCAGTGTTTCAGTATCCTCCTCCAAG
>OBZQ01000081.1_pt1 | contig 99670 bp, 80 predicted proteins | sample 1495531 | NCBI WGS metagenome assembly OBZQ01 (sample SAMEA2580237, study PRJEB22360) | human gut metagenome | biome: human gut; feature: human-associated habitat; material: faeces | place: Denmark | collected 2008/2010
GATTGGCAGTCCATTATTAAGTTTTTTATTATGTTCCCTTTGTACACCGTTGCAAACATGACAAAAGAGTGGATGCTGTTTGAAGGAAAAGAGAATGAATATTATTATGGGGGCTTACAGGGGGATAACACGAATATTTTAACTTTTTTATATCCTTTATACACGTATGGAAATACGCCTATTGCTCTTTTAGCAGTTGATATTAACTATAAAACATTTCAAAGTATTTTAGAAAATGTTTTTTATGAAAATAGCGGTGAGTGTTTTATTTTGACGGGGGAACAGGAACTGTTTCATATCGGAGAAGATTTATATCAGAAAGAAGAAAAAGGATATATTTTTGATAAAAGTCAAAAAATGATGAAAGAAAATCTAATAGTAGATACATTTCAGAGTAAAGGAAAAATTTTTTATATAAGTTCCAGACAGAACATGCTTTCCGGATGGAAAATTATTCAAGTAATACCAGAAGAAAGGATGTTTGAAGAGGTTAATCAAAAGATAAAGTGGAATAGTATATTTCTCTTAGGAGCATTGATATTAGTGGTTTCTTTTTCTGTTTATTATACAAAAAAAATTATTGAACCATTAGAAGAATTTTGTAAAAAAATAAGTCATACTAAAGGAAATCAACTTCAAATTATAAATTTAGAACATATGAAATTAACAAGAGAAATTACCAATGTGATAGAAAACTACAATGAAATTGCAAATAAAATGAATGAATATCTGGTAAGAGAAATTATTTATGAAAAAAATCAAAGAAAAATTCAGTCTAAAATGCTGCGATATCAAATCAATCCGCACTTTTTATATAATACATTAAATTTAATTGCTTCTATGGGGGAACTTAGCGATTTTCCAGAGATTGTGGAAATTACAAAAAATCTTTCTTGTATTATGCAATACAATGTAAAAGGTAGTCGTTTTGTTTCCTTAAAGACGGAAGTGGAAATGGTAAAGGCTTATCTAGAAATTCAGAGAATACGTTTTCATGATTGTTTTAGCGTAGAATATGAGATAGAAAGACAGATTGAGCAAGTAAGAATTGTGAAATTTATTTTACAGCCTATTGTTGAGAATATTTTTGAACATGGATTTACGATGGATGAAAATGACAATAAAATTTGGATTAAGGCGTTCAAATGTGAAGATGGTATTGTAATACTTGTAAAAGATAATGGCTGTGGGATTGATAGTGAAAAAAGAGAAGAATTAAATAGAATTCTTTGCGAGAGAACAAGAAGAATTTCTTATATTGATGAGGAAGAAAAAAGTATTGGAATAAATAATGTAAATACTAGAATTAAAAATTACTATGGAGAAAAATATGGAGTGAAAGTTGATAAGGCAGATAAAGGAACGGAGATACAACTATTACTTGGAATTGAAAATCTGGAAGAGGAGAATAAAGATAAATGAAAAAAATATTAGTAGTAGAAGATGAGTATTATGCAAGAAAAAGTATTGTCAAAATCTTACAAGAAAGCGATTTGGACATTCAGGTATGTGGAGAAGCAGTAAATGGAATGAAGGCCATAGAATTACTAGAAGAATATAAAGATATTGCATTGGTTATAACAGATATACAAATGAAAAAAATGGGAGGATTGGAACTGGCCTCATATTTACATAAACATAGACCTGAAATAGATATTCTTATTCTGACTGCCTTTGAAAATTTTGATTATGCAAGAGAGGCACTTCGCTATAATGTAAAAGATTATATCGTAAAACCCATTTATAAAGAAAATCTTTTGCCACCAGTAAAAAAGGTTTTAGAGAAACAGGAAGAGAAGAGTCGAAATCAAGAAAAAATTAAGAATTATTATCAATGGGAGGCAACCAAAAATTATTTCCCTGTGAAGACAATCGTGGCTCACGAAGAATTGTATAAAGAATTTTTTAGTTATAATGCAATACATCAAGAAGAAAAATTCTGCATAGTTGTGATGCAAGAAGAAGAACTGGTGACAGATGTAGAATTAGTGAATAGAATCATTAAGGAAAAATATAGAGGGTTCATAAAGGATTTCTTTTTTTCTAAAATTAATGAGGAATATGTAATGCTTTTGAGTGGAATAGAATGTATGGATAATGAACTGATTGTTCAGGAGAAAGTAAAAAGTATGTTATCGTATTTTTGTATATGTAAACATATGAATATCACTATGGGTGTAGGACTAGTATATTCATCTAAAGAGAAGGTACATCAGTCTTACAATGAGGCGTTATATGCTTTAAATCAGAGATTGATACAAGGATGGAATAGAGCATATTTTTATAAAAATATGGACGGATATGAAGCAAGAATTGGAAAAGAAGAAGAAATTAAGCTAGAATCTATAGTAAGAACTAGAAAAGAAAAAGAAATTAATCAAGTAATTCACAGTATTTTAGAGGACATAATCATTAAAGAAGAAAGTGCACAGAAACTGTACATGGCAGTTGTAGAAATATTGAAAATTTTAGGGAATTATTATGCAGAATTATATCAAAATGAGGATATTGAAGAATTAAAAGATATAAAAGTTATGTTTTCCAGACGTTATGATTTGTACAAATTTAAACATATTGAGGAGCTGGAAAACTATCTGAAAGAAATGGTAATAGTGATATGTAGCGGAAAAGAAAATACAAAGAAAAAAAGTAAAATTGTTGAAGAAATTGTTCATTATGTAGAAGATAATTATTATAAAAATATTTCTTTAAGAGAGTTAGCTGAAAATAAATATTTTATGAATTATTCTTATTGTAGTAGATTATTTAGCCAAGAAACAGGAATGACTTTTTCGAAATATTTAATTCAATATCGTTTAAAAAAGGCAAAAACATTGTTAGAAAATAAAGATATGAAGATTAGTTTTATAGCATTTGAAGTGGGATATAATGACGTTTCTCATTTCATTCAATCATTCAAAAAAAGTTATGGATTAACGCCAGAAGAATATCGAGCGAGGAAAAAAATCGAGTGAAAATAAGGAAAAAAAGTTATATTCTGCAAGTAAAAATATTCATAAAGTTGCGTCCGTTATTATGCTAAAATCAAATTCAAGAAAGGCAATTAGGAGGTAACATATGGGTAGAAAAGTAGAAGTAAGCTATAATCCACAGTTGGGGTATTTACAAACAATATTCCATCACAATTTTGATTTTTTAACAGGTATAAAGAGTTATACAGAGAGAACAGATGGAGTAGAATTTGTAGTAGATACTTACAAAGAGAACACAGTAAAAGTGTTCATTCAATGTGTTGGGGAAACCGCATTTCGTTTTCGTATGTATACGCCTGGAAATGAGCAGCCTTTTGATAATAGTATATATCAGTTAGAAGGACAGAATGGCGTAAATATAACGGAAAACGAAGAATTTATTTCTATATCTAAAGGGAAGATAGAAGCTAGGGTTAGGAAATATCCGTGGGAAGTTAGCTATTATCTTGATGGAAAGTTAAAAACAAAAGAGCAGATTAAAGATTCCAATGTGGATAATATGTGTAAAAATTTGCCCGTAGGATTCACTTATGATGAAAATAAAGAGATTATTGGCGTTAATGAAACAATGTATTTATATGCAGATGAAGAATTCTACGGTTTCGGAGAAAAATTTACGAATTTTTGTAAGAGAGGACAGACTATTAATTGTTGGCAAACAGATGCTCTAAGCACGAATACGGAAAAATCTTATAAAAATCATCCTTTCTTCATGAGTAGTAGGGGATATGCTATTCTGTTAAATACTTATACAAGGTCGAAATTTGAGATGGGTAGTTTTTCAAATGTGGCATATAACATGAGCGTAGAAGATAAAGTCTTAGACTATGTCATTTGGATGGGAAATGATTATAAGGCACTCTTAAAGTCTTATATAAATCAAACTGGAAAAATTCCTATGATTCCCAAGTGGGCTCTGGGACTTTGGATGTCAAAATGTTCATATCAAACTCAAGATGAAATTTATGAAGTAGTAAAGATTTCTAAAGAGAGGGATATTAAGATTGATGTAATACATATCGATGGATGGCAGAAAGAAGGTGACGCAGGCGCTTGGGTCTGGGACTATGAAAGATTTCCTAATCCAGAAGAAATGATTTACAAGTTAAAAAAGGAGGGAATCCACCTTTGTCTTTGGATTTTCCCCTATATTGATGAGAATTCAAAATATTTTAAAGAAGCAGAAGAAAAGGGATTTTTGGTAAAAAATACAAAAGGTGTTACAAGCAGATTTTATTCTACGGCAACAAGTACCTCAAAGGTAGGATGCTTTGACTTTACAAACCCACATTTTATAGAGTGGTACAAGCCTAAAGTAAGGTCAGTTGTTAGTATGGGCATTGGAGCAGTAAAAACTGATTTTTCAGAAGCTGTTCCAGAAGATGCGGTTTATTTTGATGGTTCTACAGGAATTCAGGGACATAATAAACTAACATTTTTATATGCCAAAACAATTTATGATATTATGGCAGAGGTGAAAATCCCTTTAGGAGAACTTCCAATGCTTTGGGGAAGAAGTGGATATGCAGGCTCTCATACTATTCCAGCAGCGTGGGCAGGAGATTCATCTACCCATTTAAATAATCATGCATGTATTCTTAGAGGAGGCTTAAGTGCTTCTATGAGTGGAATTCCTTTTTGGGGATTTGATATGGGGGGATTCTATAATACAGATCATGAAGGGTATGAATGTGTTCCTACAGATGAGGAGTATATTAGAAGTTGTCAGTTTGGATTTTTTAATTCACTTAGCCGATGTCATGGGAAAACACCAAGAGAACCCTGGAATTTTGGAGAAAAAGCAGAAAAGATTTTTAAGAAATTTAATGATATAAGACATTTATTATTACCGTATCTGTACAGTACAACTTATAAAACACACCTCTCAGATATTCCTGTAATTAGGCCAGTAGTAATGGAATATCCAGAGGATAGAAGTGCCCGTAATGTAGAGTTGGAATATTTCCTAGGAGATTCTCTTTTGGTTGTACCAGTATTTGATCAGGAGGATGAAATAGATGTATATTTGCCAAATGGACAATGGATTGATTTGTTTACGCATGAAAGAATAAAAGGCGGTAGATGGGTTAAGAGAAAAATCGAACTAGATAAGATTCCAGTGTTTATTCGTCAAAATAAAATGATTCCAATGTTAACCAAGATTCCAGAGAATATTGAAGAAAAGTACGAAAATTTAGATGTCATATTATTTTGTGAAGATGAAATTAGAGACACGTATATTGATGATGGTAACGTACAGAATTTGAAAGCAAAGATAGAAGAGGGAACCTTGTTTATAAACACGGATATGGATGCCAGCTATTTTACTGTATACGCAGAAAAATGTTTGGACAACGCTGTGGTAAATGGACAGAACTGGGAGATCAAAAAGGAAAAAGAAGGATACTATAAGATTGCTTTAGAAAAATAAAAAGGAGTTAAGGCAAAATTTGAATAAAGAGAGAACTATTTTATATCTGTTCAGCATAAATGCAATTATTTATATTGCCAGCGGTTTTTATACCCCTTTTTTATCTGCTTATTATGCACAGAAAGGAATTGATGCTGAGAAGATAGGGATTCTTTTGATGATTGGTCCGTGTGTTGTTTTGCTAACACAGAGGTTTTGGGCAAAAATTAGTGATAGGACGGGTAAAAGAAAAGAGGTTCTTCTGGTTACAATAGTGGGAAGTGGATTTAGCATGCTTTTATACTATCTGGGAAATAGTTTTCTTTGTATGTTTTTTGCAACGGTTGTGGTAACTTCCTTTACCACAGCCGTAATTCCCTTAAGTGACGCAATTTTGATTGCTCGCTCTTTAAAAGAAGGATATTCCTATTCAATTATTCGTCTTGGAGGAACTCTAGGATATGCGGTTATGACAATTTGTGCAGGAATGTACTTAAAGACAAGACCTCAGATGCAATTTGTATTTGCATTTTTCGCCTATATGATTTTATTTTGTTTTTGTATAGGATTAAAAGAAGAAAGAAATGGGCAGATAGTAATAAATGAAGTTGTTCAAGAAAATGAGCAAAACAGGATATTTAAAAATCGAGATGTGTATATAGTTTTGGGATTAGCGTTTGTAAGTCAGATGGGTTTGAGTTTTTATACGGGTTTTATTGGACCGTATATTCTAGAAAAAGGTTACACACAGTCAACCATTGGGGTTATAAATAGCATTTCAGCATTAAGCGAAGTTCCAGTGTTATTTTATATAAACAGAATGCTTAGAAAGCATGGAACAATAAAGATTTTATTTTTATCTTGTTTTCTTATGGGAATTAGAATTCTTCTTCCAATAAGAAGTGGAATTATTGGAATAGTTTTGGCTCAACTGTTACAAGGAGTTACATATATGACTATGTATTATAGTTGTGCGGTATATATTAGTACTTGTGTGTATGAAAAATATCAAACAAAAGGACAAAGTATACTAAATGTTGTACAGCTTGGATTAGGAGCCATTGTTGGAAATTTAGTAGGAGGAAAGTTAATTCGCCTACTAGGATATGAAAAAGGGTATTTACTTATGGCAGGAATTACTACTTTAATGACGATATGTGCTTTGATTGTATATTTCTGGAAAAATCGAGAGCAAAGAAATGGAGGGGATGTGCGTGAAATTTGATGTGATCGGATTGGATAGCCCTTGCGTAGATCTCGCAGTAAATGTTAGGTGCTTTCCAAAACCTAATGGAGCAGAGAGGATACAGAATTTGAGTTGGCAAGGAGGAGGAAAAGTAGCTTCCGGTATGGTAGCAGCGGCAAGATTGGGGCTTTGCTGTGGAATAATGGGAAATGTTGGAGATGATAAATATGGAACTTTTTGTCTTAGAGATTTTCAAGACCATGGAATTGATACAGAACAAATGTGTGTGAGAAAAAATAGAACAACTAATTTTGATATTGTAATTAGTGACGAAGGTTCTATGGGACGAAGTTTTGTTTTTTATCCAGGAAATGCAGAATGTATGACAGAGGAAGAATTGAATATAGAATATATTTCAAATTCTAGTTATTTTTATATGGCCAACTTGGATTCGGTGACGAAAAAAGCAGCTCAAATGGCAAAACAAAAAGGAAGCAAAATTTTTATGGATGCTGACTCTTATACAGATGAATTGTTGGATGCTATTTCTTGGATAGATATATTTATTGGCTCAGAATTTGTTTACGAAAAGATGTTAGAAGCTGGAAAAAGTGTAAAAGAAAATTGCGAATATTTATATAATAAGGGACCAGAAATTGTGATTTTTACATTCGGAGAAAAGGGCTGTGCGGGGATCAGCAAAGAAGGATTTTTTGAAATTCCTGCTTTTGATGTAGATGTAAAGGATACGGTGGGAGCAGGGGATGTTTTTCATGGTGCTTTCTTAGCTGCAATAGTTAAAGGCCTGTCTCCTAAAGATGCTGCAAGATTCGCAAGTGGAGTAGCTGCCATCAAATGTACCAGAATTGGAGGGAGAGCAGGAATTCCTAATTGGGAAGTAACAGATAACTTTTTAGAAACAGGCGAGATTGATTACAGAGAAATTGATGAAAGAGTAAAAAAGTATGGTAGGGGGATAGAGTATGTATAGAGAAACTTTAACTTTGGGTGTAGTACCAAATAAAAGAAGCTTTTTGAGTATGGTGGAAGCAAAACGTCAGAAGGATTGTTTTATGGAAGAAATTCGGAAGATTAAAGCTTCTATAGTAGAAATCGTGGATATAGATGATATATGCGAGAATGGAATTGTTTGCGAAATGGACAAAGTAAACGCAATTGTGGATAAAATGAAAAATAGAAAAATTGATGCATTATTTTTTCCTTTCTGTGATTTTGGAGAAGAACAAGTAGTGGCAGCGATTGCTTCTAAATTTACAGTACCTATTTTGATCTGGGGACCAAGAGATGAAAGGCCGAATACTGATGAGGCTAGGGGAAGAGATACACAGTGCGGTATGTTTGCAGCTACAAAGGTTTTACAGCGCTATGGTTTGAAATACAGTTACATTTATAATTGTACTACGAAAAGTGAAGAATTTTTAAAAGGGTATGAAACATTTATTAGAACAGCAGCAGTTTTAAAATCTCTTCGTACTTTGCGAATTGCTAAAATAGGAGAACGTCCAGTGCCTTTTATGAGTGTTATGACTAACGAAGCAAATTTGATTAAGAGGTTCGGCATTACAACTGTCCCTATTTCACCAGTAGAAATTTGTAACAGAGCTAGGAAAATTCTAGAGGAGAAAGGAAAAGAATATATAAAGTATGAGGAGGAATTTGTGAGAAAATTCCCTGATGGAGAAAATTACCAACAAATATGTGCGACAAAATTAGCAGTTCAGGAATTAATGGAAGAAAACAATTGTTCTGTGGCAGCATTTGAGTGCTGGTCTGCTTTTCCAACTTTAATGGGGTTGTGCCCTTGCGTTGTTTTGGGAGAAATGGCAGATAATGGAATGCCTCTTTCCTGTGAAACAGATATAAATGGAGCCATTACTCTGGCAATCTTAAGAGCTTGTAATTTATTTGAAGAATCAGAATTTTTAGCAGATTTGACTATTCGTCATCCTCAAAATGATAATGCAGAACTTTTATGGCATTGCGGTCCATTTCCTTATTCTTTGAAAAAAGATGGGGTAGAGGCAAAATTAGTAGATGGACAAGAACGCTTTGAATTAAAACAAGGTGATTTAACAGTTTGTAGGTTCGATGATGTAGATGGAGAATATTATTTATTTGCGGGGGAAGCCAAAACTACAACAGGACCGGAGACGAATGGTACTTATGTATGGATGGAAACTGATAACTGGAAACGTTGGGAAGAAAAGTTAATGTTTGGTCCATACATACATCATTTAGGCTGTGTTTATGGTCACTACTTACCTGTTTTGAGAGAGGTATCTAGATATTTGGGAATTCATTTTGATAATGCTCATGAGCAAGGAATTTATAGTTTATAGGAGTAGGTATTATGAGAGAGATTCAGGTACAAAAATTAACAAAAGATAATTTTGGAAAATATGGGGAATTTTTAGATTTACTAGATGAGAGTGAACTGAAAAAGAAGTCTATTTTTCAGGAGGGTTTTTTTGCAGATGTGGTAGCGTTAGAATTTAACCAGGGTAATCAACCTACAATTTCTGTGTGCCATGTTAAAAAACAAAGCGAGAATATCATTTCTTTTCTCGAAGCACATCAATATGCATGTGAAGGACTTCTTCCACTAGATGGAGATGTGATTATTTTTGTAGGAATTATGGATAGTGATTTTAGAACCGAAAGTATAGAAGCTTTTTATGTTCCAAAGGGAACATTCGTAAAATTGAACCCGCTGATTGTTCATGGAACACAGTATCCAGTAGATAAAGAAGATGTTCATATTGTTTGTATGCTACCTGGAAGAACTTTTAAGAATGATATGTTGAGTAGAAGGTTGGAAACAGGAGAGCAGATAAGGATTACAAGGGGGTGTAAAAAATGAGATATAAAAAATTTAAAAATGCAGAGATCGAAGTATCACAGCTAGCGGTAGGGACTTGGGCAATCGGAGGTCAAAACTATGGAAAAGTGGATAAAAACGAAGCTATTTGTGCAATTCGAAGAATGATAGAAAATGGAGTAAATCTTATTGATACAGCTCCCTGCTACGGAAATGGAACTTCAGAAAAAATTGTAGGAGAAGTTTTGAAAGAAATTCCAAGGGAACAGGTGTTAATTTCCACAAAGTTTGGCTTGATTCCGGATATCTATACACATGGATATAAAAAAGATACGAGTTATAAAAATGCTATGAGAGAAATTCAAAGTTCTTTGATGAATTTGGAAACAGACTATATAGATTTTTATTTTGTTCATTGGCCAGATGTAAATACGCCTATAGATGAAACTATGGCTGCGTTGGAGGAAATGAAGCGTAAAGGCTATATACGTTATGTTGGTGTATCTAATTTTACGGCAGAACAGATAAAAGAAGCAGAACAATATATTCAGATTGATGTACAGCAGCCATTATATTCTATGGTCGATAGAGGGTTTGAAGATTTGATGTCTTGGGGATATGATAGAGGAATTGATTCTATGACATATGGTTCTATGGGAGCAGGCATTCTTTCTGGAAAAATAAGAAGTGTGCCTTCTTTTGAAAAAAATGATTTGCGTTTAAACTTTTATGATGTTTATAAAGAACCCAAATTTTCAAAAATTATGGAATTGCTAAAAGTAATGGATAGTATTGCAGATGGTCATAATGTACCAGTGGGACAGGTTGCATTAAATTGGAGTACCCAGAAAGAATATGTAGGTACAGCTTTAGTAGGCGTTAGAAGTATTGAGCATGCTGATGAAAACTGTAAGACATTCGACTGGAAATTAACAGAAGAGGAAATGAAAATTTTAGATAGTAAAATTGAAGAGTGTGCATTGTAGGAGGGAAGAATATGCCTAAAGCAAAAGTAAAAGATATTTTAACATATGCAACAGAAAATAAGTTTGGTGTTGCTGCAATTAATACTTTAAATATTGAAACTGTTAAATATGTTATAGAAGCAGCAGAAAGAGAAAGAGTTCCCATAATTGTTCAGTTTTATCCCGGATTTTCAGACTACACAGATTTAAAGTATTTGGCTTTTGCAGCCTGCGATATGGCAGAAAAAGCATCTATTCCTGTTGGAGTACATCTGGATCATTCTGTAACATATGAAATTGCAGTAGGAGGGATTCGGGATGGATTTCCTTCAGTTATGATAGATGGTTCAACGAAACCTTTCCAAGAAAATGTAGAACTAACTAAAAATGTGGTGCGTGTGGCTAAGGTGTTTGGAATTGACGTTGAAGCAGAGCTAGGGCATGTTGGAAATGGAGATAACATTGACGCAATTGATAATACGAACTATTATACTAAAGTAGAAGATGCAGTAAGATTTGTGGAACAGACGGGTTGTGATTCACTTGCTATTGCTGTTGGAAATGCTCATGGTCCGTATGTGAAAACACCGAATTTAGATTTAGAAAGAATTTATGCTATACGAAAAAAGGTAAATATTCCTTTGGTACTACATGGATGTTCTGATATTCCAGAAGAACAGATAAAAGAAGCTGTAAATTTAGGAATGAGCAAATTTAATATTGCGACAGAGTATTTTCGTACCATGTATCAAAGTATAGAAAAGCGGATTAATAACCAGGAATTTGAGGGGAATGGAGTCAAATTAATGTATGACATTAGAGAAGAGATGATTGATTTTGTGATTCAGAAAATAAGGTTATTAAATCCAAATAAGTATTCTATGTAACCAAACTTAGTATTGGGAAAAGGGATGGAAATAGAGATGATGAAACAATTTAATTATGATGATTTGCCAGTTGGTAGTGTAAAATAGTTTGTGTTTCTGGTAAAAAATGGCTCCTTTTTGGTAAGAATTTAGATATGACAATTCTTATCGAAAAGGAGTATTTTTATGGCAGTTGCAAAGGAACAAATTCGACAGATTATCTCAGAAAACAACATTAGTAGCGTTGCAGATGTATACATGCTTCTGAAAGACAGTTTCAAAGATATCCTGCAGGAGCTGATGGAGGCAGAGTTGGATGCAACTCTCGGTTATGAAAAAAATCATAAGGGAGATCTGCAGACAGACAACAAAAGAAATGGTCATTCCACAAAGAACTTAAAAAGCCAGTACGGTGAATTCCAAATTGATGTACCAAGAGACCGTAATGGGGAGTTTGAACCGAAGCTGATTCCTAAATATCAGAGGGATATTTCTGGAATTGAAGAAAAAGTAATCTCTTTATATGCACGTGGTATGAGTACACGTGACATTCATGACCAGCTTCAGGATCTTTATGGAATGGTTCAAAATAATCATTCCAGCAGCGCTATAAACGGAACCGGAAAACTTCCTTCCCATACAAACATCCGTGGAAAGGAGGCATACAAATGAGTTCATCCCATGACATTACATTAACACCTCAGGAACAGGCTCTGATCATGCGTCTGAAAAGTTTCCGTGTTCCAGAAATGGCACATATCCTGGAAGAACAGTTGAAAGATCCCAATGCAGATCTAAACACTTTTTTGGAACGCATGACAGCAATGGTTGATGCAGAGTGGCAGGCGCGGGCAGATAAACGTTTTAATCGTCTGATGAAAGAAGCGCATCTGCGATACCCGGCGGCAGATCTTGACGAAACTATTTACCGTCCAGAACGTCAGCTTGATACCCAGACAATAGAGCGACTGAGTACCTGCCACTGGATAGAGGAAGGAAAGAATCTCATTGTAACAGGATCTTCCGCCAGTGGAAAAACTTATCTAATCAATGCTTTTTGTGTAACTGCAATGAAGCAGTCTAAGAGTGTAAAGTATATAAAAGCGAACACTCTTATGAGCGAAATGGAACAGGCACGTATCAAATCCACAAATCTGGATTACCTGAATAAGCTGACCAAGCTGGATCTTCTTGTGATCGATGATTTTGGCCTTATGGATCTCGATCTTGATAAATGCCGGGATCTTTTTGAAGTCCTTGACACCAGGGATGGAAGAAAATCAACTGTAGTCATCTCACAGTTTCCAGTCAGTACATGGTTTGATATGTTTGCTGATAATACCTACGCTGATGCGTGCCTTACACGAATCACAGATAAACATCATACATATCGTCTGGAGATGAACGGTATAAATATGCGTGAAACAGAATGATATCATCTAGCGGTACTTCGTACCGTTAAAAATGGAATAGCAGTTCCGCAGTAGCGGAACTGGCATTCCGTTTAAGCATAATTTGCATTTGCCTACCCTTGCAGCAATCTTCAGCAATTTTAAGCGAATGGTATCAATACACTGTTTTCTCATACTTACAGGAAGAGCCATCCGTTTAAACCAATTGAATAAGTTGTATGCCAGCGCATGAACTAACAGACGGTTTGCATTTACCAGTTTGGATGAGCTGCTTACAGAAGCAAAATCAAATCCGCTTTTGCTCTCTTTGATGAAGTTTTCCATCCTGCCTCTTCCGCAATAAAACTGGATCACCTGATAAGGCTCCATTTCCATTGTTGTAACAATAAACGTATACATATGAACCATCTGACCATAAGGCTTTTCGATTTTGAAAACCACTCTGCGTGGATGACTCCATGAGCCAGCCTGATACAAGAACTCGCCGAACTCCACAGCATAATCTACCTGATTGAATCTGGTGGCACGATACAGGGCCTGATCTTCATTCTCGGCTAATTCACGGAGTTTTGCATTCTCTTTTAACCGGATAGCATATTTGCAGTCTTTGGCTTCAAGCACTTCATACAGGTTGGGTGATGCAAAACCACTATCACCACGAAGATACAGTGGCATACCCGGATAATCGGTAATGAACTCATCCAGAAGGGATCGCATGAAATCATCGGCCTCTTTGCTGCAATACATGGTGCCATCGCGAAGTTCAGCTTTTAGCAGATCTCCGGTCAGTCCGTCATAACAAAGCAGCGGATGATATCCATGTGCCTGATAATGGAAGTTGAATCCTTCTCCTTCCTGATGCCCATAGGTATCAAGAAGTGTGGAATCAATATCAAAAAGCATAAAATCAGGTTTTTTGATGGAATAAACAATTTTTCGGAGTTTACGAATGATTCGATTGAGTTGCTCCAGTGTATCCTTATCCATACGATTGAAGAAGAATATCTTCCAACCTTATTCGGACCATTCAGCCGTAAACAGTTAAGAGATGCAAAAATGACAGATATTGAATGAGGGTCATATTTTTTACTGTCCGATTTATTGTATGTTATTTTTAGGCATGTTCCGATATGTTTTGGAGCATGCCGGAAAATTTTATGAAAACTGCAAGAAAAATCAGGAAAAAAAAGACAGCATTTTAAACGCTATGGAAAAAATGCAATTTTTGAAAAAACAATTATTGTAATAATCTCCCGGACGTGACATAATAAGAATGGAAAAGTAAAAGGCAGGTTAAATTCTGATTAGAAACAGGTAAAATAACCTGCTTACATTATGCGCCGATTTCTTGGGATGAGGTGGGAAATCAGGCAGACGACAAAGGAGAAAATGATGGAAATTTTTTCAATGATATTGTCATTACTGAGCGGAGTAGCGTTATTCCTGTTCGGTATGTCATTGATGGGCGACGGCCTGAAAATGGTTGCCGGAAATAAGCTGGAAGCTTTCCTGTATCGAATGACAAACACACCGCTGAAGGGAGTTGCACTCGGAACTGCAGTTACCAGTGTAATCCAGTCATCTTCCGCAACGACCGTAATGGTTATCGGTTTCGTAAACTCCGGTATGATGAAACTGAAGCAGGCCATCGGTATTATCATGGGAGCCAACATCGGAACCAGTATTACCGGATGGATTCTCTGTCTTTCTTATATTGACGGAAAGAACGGAATTGCGAAGATTTTATCTACAGCAACAATCTCTGCAGTGGTAGCTATTGCAGGTATCATCATGCGCATGTTCTGTAGGCGTTCCGTACACAAGAACATCGGTAACATTATGCTTGGTTTTGCAATCCTGATGACAGGTATGCAGACAATGAGTGGCGCTGTTTCACCACTGAAGGACAGCCCTGCATTCACCAACATGCTGACCATGTTTTCCAATCCGCTGATCGGTATTCTGGTAGGTATCGCATTTACAGCAGTGCTTCAGAGTGCATCTGCAACAGTCGGTGTGTTGCAGGCGTTATCTGTAACAGGTATCCTGACATTCTCCAGTGCATTCCCGATTGTTCTTGGTATTGGTGTAGGTGCTGCCTGTCCGGTTCTGATCTCTGCCATCGGTGCGAATAAAAATGGTAAACGTACAGCGCTTGTTTACCTGATCAATGACTTGTTTGGTCTGATCCTCTGGTCTGTGATCTTCTATACTGTAAATGCTATCGTACATTTCGGATTTATGGATATGATCATGTCACCTGTTGCAATCGCTTTACTGAACACTGTATTCCGTGTGGCAACTGTATGTGTGCTGTTCCCATTCATACCGAAGGTTGAACAGCTGGTGTGCTGGCTTGTGAAAGACAGTGCAGAGGAACTGGAGGACGAGGCAGATTTCGACCTTCTGGAAGAACGTCTCCTGAACTATCCTGCACTTGCGATCGGACAGTGCCACCGTGCCATGAGTGGTATGGCGAAGAAGCTTCGTAAGAATGTTAACCGTGCCATGAACCTTCTGAACGAATATCAGCAGGATAAATTTGACAAGGTACAGAGAAAAGAGAACCTGATCGATAAATACGAAAGTCGTCTTGGGGAATATCTGATGAAGCTGACAAAGCATGAGATGAACAGTGCCCAGACAAGGCAGGCATCCCTTTATCTTCATACCATTAACGATTTCGAGAGAATCGGTGACCATGCTTCCTATATTGCCTATATGTCCAGTGAAATGCATGATAATCACACTAACTTCTCACAGGAAGCCTGGGATGAGCTGAATGTGGTAATGGAAGCAGTTCGTGAGGAGATTAATCTTACCTGCCGTGCATTTCTCAATGATGACAAAGAGATGGCACAGAGAGTTGCACCGCTTGGAATGATTATCACATCCTTATGCAATGAGCTGAAGATGCATCATGTAGAGCGTCTGAGTAACGGCAATTGCGGACTGGAAGAGGGAACTGTATATACAGACATTCTTAACAGCTTCAACCGTATTGCTGCACATTGTGCAAGCGCAATGGTAGCCCTTCTTAAGAGCGGAGACGATAATCCGGATATGCATATCCATGATTCAAAGATTTACCCATCTGACAGTGTGGAATATTATACATACTTCAAGGAATATCGCCAGAAGTATGAAATCGTAAAAAATGAGGAACACATGCGAAGCATGGAACCGGAAGAAGTAGAATAATACTTTTATACTACAAAACAGTAAATGTATATGATATAATGACAGCAGATGATCTGGAAACGGATGTCTGCTGTTTTCTATTATAGTTACTGGGCATGCAAGATTGCAGGAATGATTTTTTGAATACGTTCCGGAGTGTGCAGACTGAGGAGCCAGCAGGCAGGATCATTTTTGTAAATCAAATATATTTATTCAGGCAGAGATTCTTCCTGTAGACCGGATCAGTTATAGCAGGTCGGAAATTGTGCAAACACAACACTCTGTAAACATAACCCCCAAAGGAGAAATTAATTATGTTATTCGACAGCAGAACAGTTTATCTCGGTGCATCCAGGGACAAATATGAGCAGTATTGTAAAGCCTTAGATTCAGAGAAAATCAAATACAAAACAAAGCGAGTTAACCACGATGAAAAAATGACAGCCCCGGGCAGGGGAACTGCCCGCAGTATGGGTGGGAATTTCGGGACAGATAAAACATTGTATGAAATCATGGTCGGAGAGAAAGATTACGACAATGCAATGGGGATTCTGACAGCACTGAAGTAGACGGAATCTATCCTGAAGAAGAAAGTATGCAAAAAAGTGTGCAAGATAGTGTGCAAGATAACGGAAATCCTGGAGATGTTTTTGTGGGAGAATATAAACCGCACTTGAAGATGAACTTGATCCAAATGACATTACCAGATAAACCGAATAGCAGAAATCAGAGATATATAAAAATATAAAGAGCAGGAAGGAAAAATAAGATGGAATTTACAGGTGTATACCACAAAACATCAGAGCAGATGAGTTATCCCTTGGATGAGGACAGACTGATCGTAAATATTAAGACCGGATATGATGTAAAACAAGTATTTATCCATTACGGAGATCCCTATGAGGCCGGAATCCTGGGGGGAAAGGAAAAATGGACAGGAAAAAGAGAGGAAATTATTTATAAAAAACGTCTGCCTCATCAAATCTGGTGGACAACAACACTTTTTCCGGAATATAAAAGATGTAAATATTATTTTGAACTGAGAACAGAACAGGAAGTCTGGTATTATTTTGAAGATGGTTTCCTGACAGAAGAGCAGCTTCAGATGGATGGGCGTATGCAGCAGTGCTTTATTGTTCCCTGGATGAATCCGGCAGATATAAACCGCACACCTGCATGGGTAAATGACACCATCTGGTATCAGATTTTTCCGGACAGGTTCTGCAATGGGACGCCGGAAAAGAATGGAAATGATATCACGCCGTGGAGAAATCACGGAACTGTAACAAATGAGGAAAAATTCGGAGGGAATCTGGAAGGAATCCGTCAGAGATTACCGTATCTTCAGGAACTGGGGATTACCGGTATCTATCTGAATCCGATCATGGAAGCAGAGTCCAATCACAAATATGACACTACGGATTATACAAAGATTGATCCGGCTTTCGGTGATGAAGAAACGATGAAAGCACTTTGCAGGGAAGCGCATGAAAAGGGAATCCGTATTATGGTAGATGCAGTATTTAATCATTGCGGAAGAAAATTTGCGCCGTGGATGGATGTGCTGGAGCATGGGAAAGATTCTCGTTATGCAGACTGGTTTATGATAGAAGACTGGGAACAGATTGGAAAAAGAGCAGACACCAGAGACCGGCGTTTTTATTCTTTTGCATTTACAGATGCGATGCCGAAACTGAATACGAATAATGAAGAAGTGATCGAATATTTCTGCAAGGTCTGTGAGGACTGGATTCGGAAATTTGATATAGATGGAATCCGCTTTGACGTGGGAAATGAAGTGTCTCATCGGTTCTTAAAGCGGATACGGGAACATTTAAAAGCAGTAAAACCGGATCTTTATCTGCTGGGGGAAATCTGGCATGATGCAAGCCAGTGGCTGCAGGGAGATGAATATGATTCAGTTATGAATTACCCACTGCTCAGTGGAATCCATGATTTTTTCCTTGATAAAACAATGAAAAAAGAGGAATTCGAATATATGGTAAACCGTTGCTATACCATGTATATGCAGCAGAATAATGATGTGCTTTTTAATCTGTTGGATTCACATGATACGGAGCGGCTTATGAACCGTTTCCATGATCTGGATAAATTCTATCAGCAGCTTGCGATTCTCTTCACTCTTCCGGGAAGTCCCTGCATTTATTATGGAACGGAGATCGCAATGGAAGGTGCCCATGATCCGGACTGCAGAAGATGTATGCCATGGAGCGAGATTAACAGCGAAGAGAATCAGGAAAAGATAGCAACAATGCGTAAACTGATTATGCTAAGAAGAAATGAAAAAATATGCAGAAGCCCACATTTCCATTTTCCGGATACCTATGAAAACGACCGATGCGTAGAGTATATCAAAATAGATGAAGAAGGAAATAAAATGGAAGTTTTGTTAAATACATCGGAGAAAGAGATAAAGGTAAAAGAAGCCGGAGAAGTGCTTTTTGCCCGGGAGTTTGATGGAGAGATACTTGGTGTGAATGGAACATTGATCCGAAGGATTTAGACAACAGAGCACGGAAAAAGAAACGAATATCCCGAAAGAATATTACTGTTATATAAAAGAAGCCCTCGGGCCGTTGCATATAACAGCAGTGGGAGGGGATTTGCCTGTATCAGGAGGAGTGCAAGCCTCCTTCTGATAAACTGCGGAGCAGTTAATTGGTGTAGAATCACGTAGCGAAGCAGATTTCCATAGTTAAACAGATTGAATAAATTTTTCTACATAATGCAGAGCCGCTCCGATTGCCGGTGTATATTGTCCGTTGGTACCGACCAGAATCTGTGTTTTATCCAGTATGAATGGTGCGGCTGTATGGAGATGTTCTGTCAGATATTCAATATCTTCTTCTGTAAAATAAGGTGCCAGATATCCGCTTAGGATGATCGGTGCATCAATAACAAGGTTAAGATTTTTCATGGCAAATGCCAGATGGTTTAAATAATCTTTCCAGATCTGTATAATCTGGGGAGATTTTTTTTTGCGCAGAAGAGGGAAAAATTCTTTGGCAGGAATACCTGCAGCCTGTTCCAGTGCATTGGCAGAGCAGTAGGTTTCCAGGCAGCCACGGCTGCCGCAGTAGCAAAGTGGGCCGTCGGGATTAATACATATATGTTCAAGAGTTCCGCTGTGCATGGAGATCCCCTGATGAATCTGATGATTGGTAATGATGCCGCCGCCCAGATTTCGGTTCAGCAGGATGATAACAGCACTGTCAAGCTCCGGATGATTCCATAATTCAAGGAACGCAGCTGATTTCGAATCATGTTCCAGATAACAGGGATAAGGAAGATATCTGGAAAAATCATCCAGTTTCATGCCTGCGTTATTCATGATATCTCCATATAGTACAGTGGTATGATCCGGGGATGTGATACCCTGTGTGGCAATGGAGATGCCAAGAACTTTGTCATTGTCATACTGGCGCGATGAGATGAATTCCTTTACTGCGTCAGTAACCTGTTTATAGTAATCCGGTGTGTTGGAATATGGAAGCGGAATGGTGTCTGTATAGAAAGCATTTCCATATAAATCTACAGCAGTAATATGAAACATCCCTTTTAAAATACCGATACCAATGGAAATTTTAAAATCTGATACAATCTGAAGGGCGTTTGCCTTTCTTCCACCGGTGGATTCAAAGAAACCATTTTTTTCAATAAGACCTTCCTGTTCCAGAAGATTCAGGTTCTGACTGACAGTGGATAAACCCATCTGCAGTTCCTGAACGATCTGCAGCTTGGAGGTCGTTTTTTTTCTGTAAATGTACTGGTAAACCTTTGATTTATTTATTTTCTTGAGACTAATGTTGGTCAATCCCTTTTCACTCATAATATTCTCCTGATTATGTTACAAGATAATGTTAAGTTTCAGTTTTATTGTAGCATAGAACGAAAAAAAAACAATAAAAATATCCGGCACGATCAGCAACATCAATTTGTCAGCACACTATAGTAAAATAGACAAAAAAGTTGTTTGAAAATTAGAATTTCTGTCAATGGATTTTTTAAAAGAAAAGATATATACTCAACTTACAGTTAAGATATAAACGTAAGTAAAGAACATAACAACAAACAATAAGTATCGAATAAGACAAACAAGGAGGATATAACATGAAATTATCAATCAATGGAATCAAGGAACAGGAAGCATGGAAAAAGGCAGGAATCGCTCTTCCGGGTTATGATGTAGAGGCTGCCTCTGAGAATGCAAAGGAGAATCCGGTATGGGTTCACTTTGGTATCGGAAATATTTTCCGTGTGTTTATCGGTGGAATTGCAGATGGTCTTCTGGAAGAGGGAGTTCTGGATCGTGGGATTACCTGTGTGGAAACCTTTGATTATGATGTAGCAGACAAGATTTATGATCCATATGACAATCTGGGATTAAGCGTGATCCTGCATGGGGATGGAACCCGTGAGTATAAAGTAGTCGGAGCTTTTGCGGAAGCAGTGAAGGCACAGTCTTCTAATGCAGCACAGTGGAAACGCCTGAAAGAAATCTTCACAAGCAAATCCCTGCAGATGGTTTCCTTTACGATCACAGAGAAAGGCTATGCATTACAGAAAGCTGACGGAACATGGTTCCCGTTTGTAGAGGCAGATATCAAGAATGGTCCGGATAAAGCAGTTGGTGCCATGGCAGTTCTGGTTGCAATGCTTTATGAAAGATATAAAGCAGGAAAATATCCCATCGCACTGGTTTCCATGGATAACTGCTCACAGAACGGTGCAAAGCTTCGTGAGTCAGTACTGACAATGACAGAAGAGTGGAAGAAAGCCGGATTTGTTGATGAGGGATTTGTAAACTATGTAAGCGATGAGAAAGTAGTTGCTTTTCCATGGACAATGATCGATAAGATCACACCTCGTCCAAGCGAGCAGATTGCAGCAGACCTTGAGAAGCTGGGTGTTGAGAACATGCAGCCGGTGATTACAGGTAAGAAGACATACATTGCACCATTTGTCAATGCTGAGAAACCACAGTATCTGGTAATAGAGGACAGCTTCCCTAACGGACGTCCGGCTCTGGAAAAAGGTTTCGGCGTATATATGGCAGACAGAAATACAGTTAACCTTTCTGAACGTATGAAAGTAACAGTATGTCTGAATCCGGTTCATTCTGCTACAGGTCCGCTGGGAGTAGTTCTTGGATATGATCTGTTTGCGCATATGCTTAATACAAATGAAGATATGATGAAAATGGCACGTATGATTGCTTATGATGAAGGTCTTCCGGTAGTTGCTGACCCTGGAATCCTTTCTCCTCAGGCATTTGTGGATGAGCTTTTTAACGATCGTTTTCCAAATGAATATCTGGGAGACACCAACCTTCGTCTGGCAGTAGATGTATCTCAGATGGTTGGTATCCGTTTCGGCGAAACAATCAAAGCATATGTAAAGAAATTCGGAGATGCTTCCAGACTGACAGCTATTCCTCTGGGAATTGCAGGATGGCTCAGATATATGCTTGGTGTAGATGATGAAGGAAATAAATTTGAACTTGCACCGGACCCAATGAATGAGGAACTGCAGGAACAGTTTAAGGATATTGTAGTAGGCAAACCTGAAACATTCAAAGATCAGTTAAAACCAATTCTTTCCAATGAGCGTCTGTTCTTCACTGACCTTTACAAAGACGGTGTGGGAGAGAAGGTTGAGGACATGTTCCGCGAGATGATTGCAGGACCTGGAGCTGTAAGAGCAACAATACATAAATATGTTGGATGATTTTCATCAGATGTATATTATAACGGACTATCAGGAGGAAAATGAAAATGAATTTAAAAGAACAGCATATTGGAATTCCGACCAATGATGTTGTTCATTTTCTTCCCTTCTGGGAAAACGGGGTAAAGTTTTTTACAATTGAGGGACCGAATAAAGAGAAGGTTGAGTTCAGCCAGTACTTATAAAGTCAGGCGGTTAAATTCAGCGAGAAAAAGCATCTGTCAAAGCAGGTGCTTTTTGTTTTCAATATTTTATTGAGAAAAGCCTGAGAAAAGTTTAAAATAGGAGATACTAAAAAATAAACGAAAGGGGTTTTTATCATGAGCAAACGAACAGAGAGAATGAGCCGGAGTGCAGCTGAGAGAATTAACCGCAAAGATACAGTGATCAGACAGAATAATGCAGAACTTGAGGAGCTGAGGAATCAGTATGAGAATCTGGATATCTGTGAGGAGGATAAGCAGGTGATTGATGATTATATTGCCTGCAAAGATGCCAGAGCTGACAGGATGGCAGAGAAACTCTATGAAAAGGGACGAAAAGATGTAAAGAGATGTATCCGCATCCGAAAACTGATCCGCAGATGCATGATTCTGTCTGCCATTGTTACGGTGGTACTGATTCAGTATAATAAGAATGAGAAGCTGAGAGAAAGTCTGGAAGAACTACTGAAAATGTTCCGGGATGGAGTGTCGGACGAGGATTTATAACTGATATAAATAACGCAGATAAAAATGTACTTTCGGAATCTTTTTGCAAAAGCAAATACAAGGAAGACTCCGAGAGTGCATAAAACAAAAAAAGGAGCAAGAGACAGCATGGGAATACAAAGATACTCGATTATATACAGCAGTAAAACAGGGAACACAAAGAAGCTTGCGGAGAAGATCAGGGAGGTATTGCCTGAGGAAAACTGTGACTATTTTGGAACAGAAGGAGCGAAGGCTTTTTCTTCCGACATATTATACATTGGATTCTGGACAGATATAGGGAATGCAGATCCTGCAGCACTTGAACTGTTAAAGAGCCTGAGAAATAAAAAAATCTTTCTGTTTGGAACAGCAGGTTTCGGAGGCAGTGAAGCCTATTTCCAACAGGTTCTCGGGAAAGTTAAGGAATCTGTGGATGAGAGTAATACAGTGATGGGAGAATTTATGTGTCAGGGGAAAATGCCCCAGTCAGTCAGGGACAGATACGTAAAGATGAAAGAGAAGCCGGATCATGCACCAAACCTGGATGAACTGATCCAGAATTTTGACAGGGCGTTATCTCATCCTGACAATGAGGATCTGGACAGGCTGGAAGAAATAATCAGAAGAGACCTGGAAAAATAATTAAGTCTTGACTAACAGAGGGAACTGCGGTATAGTGCTCGTTACTAAAAAAGGTAATTCATAAATTTTTATAGATTTTCGCGAAAGAGAGGTAACGAGATATGACATTTTATCAGGAATTACAATTGAGTTCGACCGGCTCCAAACAGCTGATCAGAAGCACCACAGACCCAAAAGAGAAAAGACGGCACATTCTGATCTATAACTTTAAAGTGTATCTGGTCATGGCATTCTGTGTGGCAGTGGTAAGCATGTACAGCAAGCTTACAGGGAGCAGCAACAGTGTAGTTGGTGTTACTGTTCTGTTGGCAGTGCTTGTGCTGCGGCAGGCAGATTTCGGGATCAGGACAACACATGGACTGCTTTCCATTGCAGGGATCTTCGGTATTCTTATGGCAGGACCTCGTCTGGCAAATATGGTGCCTCCGTTAGCTGCGTTTGCAGTGAATGCTGTGTGTATTTTACTGCTGATGATACTGGGCTGTCACAATGTGATCATGTACAATCATTCCACCTTTGTGCTGGGATATCTGCTGCTTCTGGGCTATGATGTGACAGGAAAGGAATACACCTTCCGTGTGATCGGCTTGTTGGTGGGAATGGTGATCTGTATGATCGTCTTCTATAAGAACCAGAGAAACAGAGCCTATCGAAGAACCTTCCTGGATTTGTTCCGGGAATTTGATCTTAAGTCAGCAAGAAGCAGATGGTATGTGAAATTGACACTGATTGTATCCAGCGCAATGCTGTTTATGAATCTTCTGGGACTTCCCAGAGCAATGTGGGCAGGAATCGCCTGTATGTCCGTATGTCTGCCTTTTACAGAGGACTGTATCCCAAGGTCTGTGAGCAGAGGAATGTTTAATGTTGTGGGCTGTCTGCTGTTTATTGTGCTGTATCTGGTACTTCCTAAATCCATGTATCCGTACATTGGAATGATCGGAGGAATCGGAGTTGGATATTCAGCAGGATATCCGTGGCAGACTGCATTTAATACATTTGGAGCGTTGTCTATTGCAGCAGGGATCTTCGGAATGCCGGCAGCAATAGCACTTCGTATAGGTGCCAATGTTCTGGGAGCAGCTTATACGGTAATCTGCAATAAAGTAACAGATAAAGTAGCAGAGTATATAGGCACAAATAAATGTGCAGAAAATCTTTCCTGACTGAAACTGCGGAGCGGTTATAAGCAAGTAAAAAAGCGGATGATTTTATCCGTCTGATATGTATTCTGGGAATAGAGTGAATATTAACGTACAATGACAGAGGGAGAGAGAAAGAATATGAAACAGGATACCCTGGAAGGCAGGGCGAAAACGAAAAATGGTGTAAAACGATTATGCTTTTCAGCAGTATGTATTTTACTGGAAGCAGCTTTTATCATTGCGATGATCACAAAGCTGAATCAATATGCGGAGATTATCAATCTGATGACAAGGCTTCTTGCAGGTGTACTGGTTCTTAAGCTGTATGCGTCAGACCAGACTTCATCTATGAAAATGCCCTGGGTTATTTTGATCCTTGTATTCCCTATCCTGGGAGTGGGATTGTACTTACTGATTGGTCTCAATGGCGGTACCCGTAAAATGCGGGAGCGTTATGACCAGATCGACAGGGAACTTCTGCCGTTGCTTCCCAATGACAGTGAGTGCAGGGAAACGCTTGGCAGGAAAATCCCGAAGGCAGGCAATATTTCTGATTATATACAGAAAAATGCCTCCTATCCGGTCTATCAGAATACAGATGTTATTTATTATGATGAGGCAGTCAAAGGGCTGGAGGCTCAGCTGGCAGATCTGGCAAAGGCAGAGAAATTCATTTTTATGGAATATCATGCCATTGAGGATGCACAGGCCTGGCATAAAATCCAGAGAGTTCTGGAAGACCGCGTAAAGGCAGGCGTAGAAGTCAGAGTATTTTATGACGACATGGGTTCCATTGGGTTTATCAATACAGACTTCATTAAGAAAATGGAAAATGTGGGAATCCATTGCAGAGTGTTCAACCCTTTTACTCCGGGTCTGAATGTGTTCCTGAATAACCGGGATCACCGCAAGATCACAGTGATCGATGGAAAAGTGGGATTTACCGGCGGTTACAACCTTGCCAACGAATATTTTAATTTCACACATCCTTATGGACAGTGGAAGGATACAGGTATCCGTCTGGAGGGGGAGGCAGTCCGTTCCCTGACAGTAACATTCCTGGAGATGTGGAATGCTGTCAGTGATAAGGATAAAAATGACAGTGATTTTACCGGATTTCTGGTTCAGACCGATTATCAGGCAAAGCAGACAGGCTTTATCCAGCCTTATGCGGACAGTCCTATGGACCATGAACAGGTAGGCGAAGAGGTGTATATCAGTATGGTGAATAAAGCGGAAAAATACTGCTGGTTTATGACACCGTACCTGATCATCACAGATGAAATGAGCCATGCGCTGTGTCTGGCTGCCAAGCGTGGGGTAGATGTGAGAATCATCACACCTGGTATTCCGGATAAAAAGATGATCTACAATATCAATCACACGTTCCTTTTACCATGGACTGGTAAAACATGGAGTGCGTATCTATGAATGGACACCTGGTTTCTGTCATGCAAAGATGAGTGTGGCAGATGATTGTATGGCAACCTGCGGAACCATAAATCTGGATTACAGAAGTCTGTATCATCATTTTGAAAACGGCTGCTTTATGGCAGACTGCCAGGCAGTTCTGGATATCCGAAATGATCTTGCAGCAACAATGGATGAATGCCGTGAAGTCACAGAACGGTACAGTACCGGACGCAGCGCATATCTGCGATTGGGACAGCTGTTTATGAGGTTATTTGCGGGATTATTATAACACTTGGAAAAAAGCAGAATATCGTGTACAATGGAATGGGGAACAGCAAAACTATTATAAATATGGGAGGAATTTTAACTATGGATCTTTCAACCTTAGTAAAAATGTCAAATACTTATGGAAGCAACCCTGCCTATGTTCTTGCAGGCGGCGGTAATACTTCTGTAAAAGACGACACTACATTGTATGTAAAAGGCTCCGGTACACAGCTTGCCACAATCAAGGCAGAGGAATTTGTGGAAATGAGCAGAGCACGCTTGAATGAGATCATGAAAACAGATTATCCGGAAGATGATGTCAAACGTGAATCACTGTATCTTGCAGATGTTATGGCTGCAGTAACAGATGCTGACAAAACAAAACGTCCAAGTGTAGAAGCACTGCTTCATAACTTATTTGCCTACACATATGTACTGCATGTTCATCCTACACTTGTCAATGGACTGACCTGCGGAAAAGGGGCAAAGGAACTCAGCGAACAGCTCCTTGGAAAAGATGTACTCTGGATCGATATCTGCAAACCCGGATATACGCTTGCACGTATCTGCTATGAGAAAATGAATGCTTATAAAGAAGAATCCGGAAAAGATGTTCAGGTTCTTCTGCTCCAGAATCACGGAATTTTCGTTGCAGCAAATACTGTAGAGGAAATTGGAGTATTATTTGACGGCGTGATCAGTAAATTAGAGAAACAGGTAAAGAGAACTGCTGATGTCAGTGATGCGGTTACACCTGAAAAAGAGCAGGCAGCAGAGAAGCTTTCCCAGTTACTGGGACATGCGGTAGAAGTTGTACCTGTAGCGGAAGCTGATAACTTCGTAAAAGATAAGGCAGCGGCTGCACCGCTTCTGAAACCATTTACACCGGATCACATTGTATACTGTGGACCATATCCGTTATTTGTAGAAAATATTGATCAGGCAAAAGATGCGCTGGACGCATTTATGAAAGAGAATGACAAAGAGCCAAGACTGATCCTGGTACAGGGAGTTGGCGCCTTTATTATGGAAGATGATAAGGGAAAAGCTGCAAAAGCACAGCTTCTTGTAAAAGATGCCATCAAGCTTGCAGTATATGCAGAAAGCTTTGGCGGTCCGCTTCATATGACGGATGATATTACATACTTTATCACACATTGGGAAGCAGAAGCATATCGCAGTAAGAAATAATATAATAAGGGGCTGTCGTTTTTTGACAGCCCTTATTATATTGGTTTAAACACTATATTTTTAAAGGAAAGGTTTATTTTCAGCAAATCTTATTTCGTTTCTTTTTTCTCTTTGGCCTTCCTGGATTCAGGAATATTTCCCTCTCCATAGTAAGCTTTCAGATAGATTTCCTTCAGCTCAGACATTAATGGATATCTCGGGTTGGCACCGGTACACTGGTCGTTGAATGCCTGTTCGGTCATTTCGTCCAGAGTTTCGAGGAAGTATTTCTCGTCTACGCCGTATTCTTTGATCGTATGTTTGATCTCGATAGTATCCATCAGTTCCTGCAGTTTCTGGAGAAGCTTCTCAAATACTTCGCTGTCGTTCTTGCCTGTCAGACCTACAGAACGGCCAATCTCAGCGTAACGTGCAAGTGTGTGCGGATACTGATACTGTGGGAAGGTACCCATCTTAGCCGGAACTTCGGCTGCATTATAGCGCAGAACATGAAGCAGAACCAGAGCATTTGCAATACCATGTGGAAGGTGATGGAAAGCTCCCAGCTTATGAGCAAGAGAGTGGTTTACGCCAAGGAAAGCATTTGCGAAAGCCATACCAGCCATGCAGGAAGCATTTGCCATATGCTGTCTTGCTTCTACATCAGAACCATCTTTGTATGCACGTGGCAGATAGTTAAATACCAGTTTGATTGCATTTAATGCAAGACCATCTGTATAATCAGATGCCATCATGGAAGCATAGGCTTCAAGTGCATGAGTCATAACGTCGATACCGGAAGCACAGGTCAGTCCCTTAGGTGCGCTCATCATATTATCTGTATCAACAATAGCCATGTCAGGCATTAATTCATAATCAGCCAGAGGCCATTTGATACCTGTAGTCTTATCAGTAATAATAGCAAAAGGTGTTACCTCGGAACCTGTACCGGAAGATGTTGGAACAGCTATAAAGTAAGCTTTCTTACCCATATGCGGGAATGTGAAGATTCTCTTACGGATATCCATAAAGTCCATAGCCATATCATCAAAGTTGGCGTCCGGATTTTCATAGAGAACCCACATGATCTTGCCGGCATCCATTGCGGAACCACCGCCCATTGCGATAATGCAGTCAGGCTCGAACATTCTCATTGCAGCAGCACCGGCTCTTGCAGAAGCGAGAGATGGATCTGGCTCTACATCGTAGAAGCAGGTATGTACGATTCCCATCTGATCTAATTTATCTTCGATCTTTTTAGTATATCCATTCTTATAAAGGAAAGAGTCTGTTACGATAAAGCAGCGTTTCTTGTGCATAACAGTGCCAAGTTCATCCAGAGCAACCGGCAGGCAGCCTTTTTTGAAATAAACTTTTTCCGGTGTTCTAATCCAGAGCATATTTTCTCTCCTTTCAGCAACGGTCTTGATGTTGATAAGATGTTTCACACCTACGTTCTCAGATACGGAGTTGCCACCCCAGGAACCGCAGCCCAGAGTCAGGGACGGAACAAGTTTGAAGTTGTAAAGGTCGCCGATGCCGCCCTGAGAAGATGGAGTATTGATGAGGATACGGCAGGTCTTCATAGCTGCTGCATGTTTTTCCATCTTTTCCTTCTCTCTTGTGTCAATGTAGAGAGCGGAGGTATGTCCATAACCGCCGTCAGCTACAAGCTGTTCAGCTTTGGCAATCGCTTCGTCAAAAGTTTTGGCCTTGTACATGGCAAGTACAGGGGAAAGCTTCTCATGTGCGAATTCTTCGCTGATGTCTACAGATTCAACTTCACCGATCAGAATCTTTGTCTCAGGAGGAACTGCAACACCGGCCATCTCAGCGATAGTGGCAGCCTTCTGGCCTACGATCTTTGCATTCAATGCGCCATTGATAAGGATAGTTTTTCTTACTTTCTCTAATTCATCCGGTTTCAGGAAGTAACATCCTCTGTAAAGGAATTCTTCTTTTACTTTCTTATAAATGCTCTCAAGAACAGTTACAGACTGTTCGGAAGCACAGATCATACCATTGTCAAAGGTCTTGGAATGGATGATGGAGTTAACTGCCAGACGGATATCTGCACTGTCATCAATGATAACAGGAGTATTTCCGGGACCTACACCTAAAGCAGGTTTTCCGGAAGAATAGGCAGCCTGAACCATTCCGGGACCACCTGTGGCAAGGATGATGTCTGCTTCACGCATAACCTGATTTGTCAGATCAAGACTTGGAACATCAATCCATCCGATGATTCCCTCCGGTGCACCGGCTTCTACAGCTGCCTCCAGAACAACCTTTGCTGCCTCAATGGTACATTTCTTTGCGCGGGGATGCGGACTGATGATGATTGCATTACGTGTTTTCAGTGCGATCAGAGTTTTGAAGATTGCAGTAGATGTCGGGTTGGTTGTAGGAATAACAGCAGCAATCAGACCGATCGGCTCAGCTATTTTCTTAATACCGTAAGCAGTATCTTCTTCAATCACACCGCAGGTTCTGGTATTCTTATATGCGTTGTATACATATTCGGCTGCGTAATGGTTCTTGATAACCTTATCTTCTACAATACCCATTCCTGTTTCTTCAACAGCATCTTTAGCAAGCGGGATACGTGCTTTGTCAGCAGCAGTAGCGGCAGCTTTAAAAATCTTATCTACCTGCTCCTGGGTAAATGTTGCGAAAATCTTCTGTGCCTCTTTCATGGCTGCAATCTTTGCAGTAAGGGCTTCAGGGGTGTCGATGATGGTTGGGATAGTGTTCTCTTTTTTTGCCATTTGGGAATCCTCCTGTTTGTGTTTTCGTTAAAAGTATTTACCGTGACCTGTTATGTTTTTATTATATAAATAAACTGATTATTTGGTCAACAGTAACATTAATATGAGCATAACGAAATATTATGGTGAAAATTGTGCATAATCACGTAAATAATGTGAATAAAATATCAATTGTCAGAATATATGAGAAAAATTTAACAATATATGTTCTGCTGGCAACTGAGAGAAAGTTAAAAAAATAACGTTAATAAATTAACAACCTCGATGATGCTATTATATGACTTTGTTAATCATTTGTCAATTACAAAGCATATGAAAAAGTTAACAAATACTAACTGTGAATTTCGTGAAAATATAACAATATAATTTGTAGAAGGATTTATGTTTTTCCATATGTTTGCAGGAGATTAAGAGTTACTGTGAACGGAGTGAACAGTAATGATTAAGAAAAATTAAGCCCCGCAAAATCTGCGGGGCTTAATTTTTCTTAAGTTTCTATTTGTTTCAGGCTTTTCTGAAAGCTGCTCTCTTACGTTCTCTGGAATCCAGAAGTCTCTTACGGATACGGAGAGACTCTGGTGTAACCTCAAGAAGTTCATCCTGGTCGATGAAATCGATGGCCTGTTCCAGACTGAGAACTCTTGGTGGAGTTAATTTCAGTGCATCATCAGCGGAAGAAGAACGTGTGTTAGTCAAATGCTTTGTCTTGCATACGTTCAGCTCGATATCTTCGGCTTTACCATTCTGTCCGATAACCATACCGCTGTAAACCTTTGCACCAGGTCCGATAAACAGAGTACCACGCTCCTGAGCTGCGAACAGACCATAAGTAACAGCTTCGCCAGCTTCGAAAGCAATCAGAGATCCCTGTTTTCTGTACTGGAAGTCTCCCTTGTAAGGAGCATATCCGTCAAACATGGTATTGATAATGCCGGTACCCTTGGTGGAAGTAAGGAACTCACCGCGGAATCCGATCAGTCCACGGGAAGGAATGTGGAATTCCAGACGGACAGTACCGTCACTGGCAGTACTCATACCCTGCAGCTCACCTTTACGTTCACTCAGCTTCTGGATTACAGTACCGGAAAATTCTTCCGGAACATCTACATAAGCGATTTCCATAGGTTCAAGTTTCTTTCCACGATCGTCTGTTTTGTACAGAACCTCCGGTTTACTTACTGCAAATTCATAACCTTCACGTCTCATGTTCTCGATCAGGACAGACAGATGAAGTTCTCCACGTCCGGAAACCTTAAAGGCTTCTGTTGTTTCAGTATCTTCTACACGAAGGCTGACATCTGTATTCAGCTCACGGTAGAGACGGTCACGAAGATGACGGGATGTGATGTATTTACCTTCCTGTCCTGCCAGCGGACTGTCATTTACGATGAAGTTCATGGCAATGGTAGGCTCGGAAATCTTCTGGAAAGGAATTGCTTCCGGGTTTTCTCCACCGCAGAGAGTATCACCGATATGGATGTCTGCAATACCGGAAATAGCAACGATGGAACCAATAGTAGCTTCCTTTACTTCAACCTTATTCAGACCGTCAAACTCATAAAGCTTGCTGATCTTAACTTTCTTACGTTTGTCCAGATCATGATGGTTTAACAGAGTCAGCTCCTGATTTACTGCAATTGTACCATTCTCAACTTTACCTACACCGATACGTCCAACATATTCGTTGTAGTCAATGGTACTGATCAGAACCTGAGTATCTGCATCAGGATCTCCCTCCGGAGCCGGGATATATTTCAGGATAGCGTCAAACAGCGGAGCCATATCCTTAGGAGTATCGTTTAAGTCGATCACAGCATGACCCGCTTTTGCAGAAGCATACAGGAACGGACAGTCAAGCTGCTCATCAGAAGCACCAAGATCCATAAGAAGTTCCAGAACTTCATCTACAACCTCGTCAGGACGAGCCTCCGGACGGTCGATCTTGTTGATACAAACGATTACATGGAGATCAAGTTCAAGGGCTTTCTTAAGAACGAATTTAGTCTGAGGCATAGCACCTTCGAAAGCATCAACGAGAAGAATAACACCGTCTACCATCTTAAGTACACGTTCTACCTCGCCACCGAAATCAGCATGTCCTGGTGTGTCGATGATGTTGATCTTTGTATCTTTGTAATGAATAGCTGTATTCTTGGATAAAATAGTGATGCCACGTTCACGTTCGATGTCATTGGAGTCCATGACACGTTCCTGAACTTCCTGGTTCTCACGGAATACACCGCTCTGTTTCAGAAGCTGGTCAACCAGAGTTGTTTTACCGTGGTCAACGTGTGCGATAATGGCTACGTTACGGACGTCTTCACGTTTTGTTCTCATAAAATGATTTTCCTTTCCTCTTTAAGCTTTGAATGGGTAACTGTTCGGCACGCTGGCTGAACAGTTACCGGGATTGTTAATATTCATGTGTTATCAGCAGGATTATTTTGCCGCAAAAGCATTTTTCAAACATGATTTAATCTTGCAGATGAATTTGTTCCTATTATTATGTGTTTTTTCCTCAATAAGTTACCCGAATTTTCAGTTTACCACATTTTCGTCAGATTACAAGGTGTTAAAATAATTTTTTTTATTTTTGCAGATTCTGGTTCTAAATGAGAATGCCTGTACATAACCTTATAAAGAACAATACAAGGTACAGAGGAGCATATGCGGGATCGCTGAAAGAAGCAGAGGCGATTTACGGTCTGCACTGCAGGCAGGGATTCTGACACAGGTGCTCTACAGGGAAGGAGAACCACATTATGGCAGATAAAATTATTGAAAACAATCAGGTATCTATGATGGGCAAAATTGCAGCAGGCTTTACATTCAGTCATCAGGTCTTTGGAGAAGGCTTCTATATGACAGAACTGCTGGTCAAAAGGCTCAGTGATTCGGAAGACAGGATTCCGGTGATGGTTTCTGAACGGCTGGTGGATGTAACGCAGGATTATATCGGAGAATATGTGGAAATCCATGGACAGTTCCGCTCATATAACCGCCATGAGGAGAAGCATAACCGTCTCGTGCTTTCAGTATTTAGCAGAGAACTGAAGTTTGTGGAAGAAGAGGATGAAACAGTTCCGGTCAATCAGATTTTTCTGGACGGATATATCTGCAAGCCACCAGTATACCGTAAGACTCCTCTTGGAAGAGAAATTGCGGATGTGCTGCTGGCAGTAAACCGTCCGTATGGAAAATCAGATTACATACCATGCATCTGCTGGGGCAGAAATGCCCGCTATGCATCTGCGTTTGAAGTTGGCGGTCATGTCCTGATCTGGGGACGTATCCAGAGCAGAGAATATATGAAACGGATCGGGGAAAATGAAACAGAGAAGAGAGTCGCGTATGAAGTGTCTGTGAGCAAGCTGGAATATATGGAATAAAATGTTACTGTTCACTCCGTTCTCAGTAACGTAGCCAAAATTCATTCCAGATTGCCTGCGGCAATGGAATTTTGGCTTGTATGACTCGGGATTTTGGCATATTTATGCCAAAACGCCTCGCGGGATAGTGGTGTATGAACAGTAACATAAAAATTACTGTCATGTGTCTGTTTACGCTGCAATCACCCTGGAATATATGATGATTGGTTACTGTAAACAGTAACACTTGCAATTCTTCATAAACTGCGGTAATATAAGCGTATTCAGATAACTATGGCAGCCTGCTGTTCCACGAAGCATTCCGGCATGAATATGCCGGAAGCTCATCGCAGAAGTCGAAAACAGACTGCTGTTTATCATGTCTGTAATGACACAGAGAAGAAGGTACAATTTCAATAACGATAAGAGGAATTGTTTGTTATGGAAAAAGAATTTACAGAGGTTTACTGTGGCGGGGGAAAGGGAAAGACAACTCTGGCGATCGGTCAGTGTCTGAGAGCTTCCGCACAGGGTAAAAGCGTCATTATTATTCAGTTTCTGAAAGGAAGAGAGCGCAGGGAACTGGATTTTCTGGCGGAACTGGATAATCTGGATATTAAGATATTCCGTTTTGAGAAGCATGATGAAGGATATGAGGAGCTGAATGAGCAGGAGAAGGCAGAGGAGAAAACCAATATTCTTAATGCTTTGAATTTTGCGCGCAAAGTGATCGCAACGCAGGAATGCGATTTTCTGCTCCTGGATGAGATTCTTGCACTTCCGGATTACGGGATCACCACTGCAGAGGCAATCGGTGATATCCTGAAGATGAAGGACGAGAGTATGCATATTCTGCTTACGGGACGGACGTTACCGGACAGCCTGCGTAAATATGCAGACAGCATAACTACACTGACAACAGAGATTGTATAAGGTGTATAAAACCTGATTATTGTTTATGAATGGACAGTAATCTGTATGGAAATTACAGAAGAATAAAGGAGGAAGGCAAATGGCAATTTTTAAAGGTGCAGGTGTTGCGATCGTAACCCCTATGTATGAAGATGGCAAGGTTAATTATGATAAACTGGAGGAACTTCTGGAGTATCAGATTGCAAACAGTACAGATGCGATCATTATCTGCGGAACAACAGGAGAATCATCAACGATGACGCATGGAGAGCATCTTAAGACAATTAAGTTTGCAATCGACAAGGTAAACAAACGTGTTCCGGTTATCGCAGGTACAGGTTCCAACTGTACGGAAACTGCAATTATGATGTCAAAGGAGGCTGCTTCTTACGGTGCAGATGCACTTCTTATAGTGACTCCATATTATAACAAGGCGACTCAGAAAGGACTGATCGCTCATTATACAGCTATTGCAGAGGCAGTTCCGGAAACACCGATCATTATGTACAATGTTCCGAGCCGTACAGGTTGTAACATTCAGCCTGCAACAGCAGTAGCTCTGGCTAAAAATGTTAAGAATATTGTTGGTATCAAAGCAGCAAGCGGAGATCTTTCACAGATTGCAACCATGATGTCCATGGCTGATGGCTGCATTGAACTCTACTCCGGAAATGATGATCAGGTACTTCCGATCCTTTCACTTGGCGGACTTGGAGTAATTTCCGTACTTTCTAATGTAGCTCCTAAGGAAACACATGATATGGTTATGAAATTCCTTGAAGGAGATACAAAGGGTGCAGCAGAAATCCAGTTAAAGGCAATCCCGTTAATTCATGCACTGTTCAGTGAAGTAAACCCGATTCCGGTGAAAGCAGCTCTGAATCTGATGGGTAAAGAAGTGGGACCACTTCGTATGCCATTATCCGAGATGGAAGATGCAAACAAGGCAAAACTTGCTGAAGAACTGAAGAATTTCGGAATTAAACTTGCATAAATATAACCGCAGGATTGTTCGGAAAATCAACTTGCCGATATACTGGAATTGAGAGGAATAGACAAATGGTAAAGATTATTATGCATGGCTGTAACGGTCACATGGGTCAGGTAATCTCCGGACTTGTGGAGAAGGATCCGGATGCTGAGATCGTAGCAGGTATCGATGTGGCAGATCAGGGAAAGAACAGTTACCCTGTATATACAAATATGGAAGAATGTCAGGTAGAGGCAGATGCCCTTATCGACTTCTCTTCTGCAAAAGCAACAGATGCACTTCTTGCTTACTGTGAGAAACGCAAACTCCCGGTTGTATTATGTACAACCGGTTTAAGCGAGGAGCAGCTCGCAAAGGTGGAAGAGACATCTAAGAATGTCGCAGTTCTGAAATCTGCAAATATGTCTCTTGGAATCAATACTCTGATGAAACTGCTTCAGGATGCGGCAAAGGTTCTGGCAACAGCAGGATTTGACATGGAGATTGTTGAGAAGCATCACAGACTGAAACTGGATGCACCAAGCGGAACAGCACTTGCACTGGCTGACAGCATTAATGAGGCAATGGATAACCAGTATCATTATATCTATGACCGCAGCCAGAGACGTGAGATGCGGGATGATAAGGAAATCGGTATCTCAGCAGTTCGCGGTGGAACAATCGTAGGAGAACACGAAGTGATTTTCGCAGGTCCGGATGAAGTGATTGAATTTAAGCATACTGCATATTCCAAAGCTGTATTTGGAAAGGGTGCTGTTGAAGCTGCGAAATTCCTTGCAGGCAAATCGGCAGGAAGATATGATATGAGCGATGTTATCAGTGCAAAATAATCAGGAATGCAGTAAAAATTGATAACTGGTAATTTTCAGTATCTTCATAGCAGTGAAATAAAATATATAAAAGGAAAGTGTATCTGATGTTTCAGAACACTTTCCTTTTTTGTAATATTGGCCTGTATGCTGCTATAATAATTCTGATCAATGATTATATGCGTAAGTCAGCAATGTTCTGGAATCCTGCCAGCGGGCAGAAGATGAATCTGCACCCAGGACAACGGAAATATAGGTGTTTCCCCTTGCGGAATAAGAAAGTCCGACAAAACAATAGCCTGCTTTGTTGGTATAGCCTGTTTTCATACCCTGAACTCCCGGAACATTGCCGAGCAGGGCGTTGGTGGTGCCGATAGAATAGCTTCTGCCGGTGTTGAGATTAGAGAAAGAATAATAGCCGGTGCTCACCAGTTTGCGGAACATAGGCTTTTTGATCGCATACTGGGCAATTTTTGCCAGGTCAGAAGCTGTTGTGTAATGGTTATACCCTGCATCCAGACCATTTGGGGTTGCGAAATGTGTATTCGTACATCCGATCTCTGCCGCTTTTTTATTCATTAATTTAACAAACTTTGCAGTGGAACCGCTGACGTGTTCGGCAATGGCAACTGCGGTGTCGTTGTGGGAGGGAAGCATCAGGGAATAAAGCAGATCTTTCAGATAAAATATTTCTCCTGCATTTGCATAAAGCTTGCTGGGTTCAATAGATGCTGCGTAAGGGGAGAACTTTACTTTTTCGTTTAATTTGCAGTTTTCAAGTGCAAGGATGCAGGTCATAATCTTGGTTGTGCTGGCGTTGGCATGAGCAACATTTTCATTTTTGCCATAAATAATCTGACCGGTATCTGCATTCATGAGAAGTGCACAGTCAGAGGAAAGGGAATAATTTAATCCGGTGTGGGTGACAGTACCATTCTGGTTAAAGTAATAGTAAGTTCCCTTGATCTTGTGTTTTCCTGTAACTGCTTTTCCGTCTTTGCCAAAATAGTATTTCTTTCCGGATTTGTCAGTGTACCATCCGGTAACCATGGCACCGTCTTTACCGACATAGTAATAATTTCCTTTATATTTGATAAGAGAATTCTTTATCAGATATCCCTGAGATCTGGTTCCGAAATAATAATTTTTGCCTTTGATCGTATGCCAGCTACACCAGCGGTGTCCGAGTTTGTTAAAATAATAGGTTTTTTTGTTAATTTTCAGAAATACATTTTTGGCGATGGTTTTATCATCATAGCGATAAATCCAGTAATCGCTGTCTTTTACAAATTTTCCCGATGCTGCGATATCAGGTTTCTGAAGTGTGGATGCATAGATAGTAGAAACACTGCAGGTAAACAGCAGGAAAAGTGCAGCCAGAAATATGAAAACAGAGCTGCGAAGTGAATGGTTCCTTTTTCTTTTCATGATAACCTCCTGTAAATATGAGTTATAGATATTCCGTAAAATACTGCAGTCAATCCATCTCATTAATGAGTGAAATCCTGTTTATACTCTTTAGCGGAATGCGTTAGATTGTGGGAGTATATATGTACGGAGTAATCTGTTTTGTATTATTTAAATCATAGCATGAAAAGTAAATTTTTTCCAGAATAGTATTGAGTTTTTGGTACATATTAAAAACATAATATAAAAACATGAAAAGACGGAGAGGTTCTGCTGCATGGACCGGCAGAATGCTTTCCGGGAACAGGAGATGAATATGGGAATAAAGGTAAAAAAGATTCTGACAGGTACAGCACTTATTATGTCACTGTGCATGTTCACGGCATGTGGAAATGCAAATAAAGCAGCTGATGAGGCAGACACAAACGAAGAAAATATGACGGATAATAATGCTGCAAACGATGATAACATGGAAAATAACGCAGGAGAAAACAATACAAATGGAAATAACACATCAGGAAACAATGCGGCAGATAAAAATGTAAATAATGGTGGAACCGTCACAGATAATGGAACTGCCGCAGAGGATGAAGCTGCAGAAAATGAGACAGAACAGAATAGCAATGCAACAGATAACACTGCAGATAATACCAGAATTGATGAAAACAACAACGGTGACGGCACAGTATCCGGTGAACTGGGAAACAGCGTCAAAGATCTGGGCGAAGGGGTAGGTAATGCTGTAGAAGATGTGGGTGATGCTGTTGGCAATGCGGCAGAAGGAAGATAAAAATTATAATTTAGGTATGTTTAGAGACATTCCAAATGCTTGTCATAATTTAATAATTTTGATAAAATCAAAATGATATTGATAAAAATGTAAATAGCATATATATTATGATTTTTGTCAAAGGTCAGATAGTGGAAATCTATCTGTGAGTTGAAATATGTTGAAATAAGATTGTAAGAAAGTATTATAGTTAAATCACTGAATGGTTTAACTATAATATTTCAAAAACTAAATTTTGTTTATGTTAAAATAATATTTAAAGAATAATAATTGACATTGTGAATAGGATGGAGTATAGTAAAAGTGTAATGAAAAACCGCCTGATACTGGTAATATCAAGCGGTCGTCATAGAAATAATGCAATCCAAATAATTTGAATGGCATCGAGCAAATCTATTCTAAATTATTCTATGATTTTTGTAAAGTCTTTTTATGATATTTTTCATTGCGAAATCTATGGTAGTAAATATTCCACCATATCCATATTTGATAAGATAACTTTTCTTATTTACAGAAAAGAAAGGAATCTCCTACTCTTAAGTGGAACGAAGGTAGTGGGAGAAATTGTAGGAGAAACAAGACAGACAGATATTTTTAAATGGTTGTATTTATAAAATCGAACATTTTTTCGATGTTTGTCTTGTGCTTTGGAATACAATTTGATAAAATATAGTAAAATTGTATAAAAAACAAAACTGAATAACGAAAAAACAGGCATATAACACAAGAGGTGCTCTATGAAGAATAAAAGAGAAGAAGTCTTGAGTGAAAGAGATTTAGCACATGTAGATTATGAAACGCAAAGATGCCAAAATATGAAAACACATGCAGGAAATGTGGCTTTATTTGCTGGGGAGGCCTGTGCAATTTCAGAATTGAGGCCCCTTATAGAGCTAACTGGATTACTTCATGATGCAGGAAAGTTAGGTGCGGAAAACCAGGATGATTTTGAAAATATCCTGAAATTGGGTAATGAAGTTCATAAGCGTGGGCTTGATCATTCTACTGCGGGAGGAATATTGGCGCAGGAACTGATAAAAGCATGGCCGGTGTCAGAGTTTATCAGTACACTTATTTATTTTCATCATGGGCTGGGAGATTGTATTAATCTGGAAAACGGGCGTAGTTTAAGGGAACTACGTCAGGAAAAAGAGATAGAGTATGGTCTGATAAAAGAAAAGTTTTTTGAAATCTATGACAAAAAACTACTGGAGAAATATTGTAGTGCGGCAATTGTATCGTATAAATCAATATATGAGAAAGTAAAATCTTTTATTAAAAAATGCGATTTATCTCAACAGAAATATGGAAATGGATATTTCTTTATGGGAATGTATTTGAGAGTAGTTTTATCTTTGCTTATTGATGCAGATTGGACAGATACGGCATGTTTCTTTCAGGATATTCTTTTATCAAAGAGAATTTCAGCAGAAAGAACACAGGAGATATGGAAAGAATGTATAGATAATTTTGCACAGTATCTGGAAAAAGAAGTCAGAAATAATTCCGATAATGGAAATTTGTTAAATTCTTTCAGGCAGGAGATATCCGATTCCTGCAGAGAAGCATCAGAAAAGGATCAGAAACTTTATCGATTGACAGTACCAACCGGAGCGGGAAAAACACTAAGTAGCCTTAGATTTGCGCTATATCATGCGCGGAAAACAAAGAAACAACACATTATTTATATAGCGCCATTTAATTCAATTCTGGAGCAGAATGCAGAGGAAATTCGAAAAGCAGTAGGGAATTCGTCTGTTGTGCTAGAACATCATTGTAATGTGGTCTGCGAGGATAGGGAAGAGGAAAAGTATCGAAGCCTGACTGAAACGTGGGATGTACCAATTATTGCGACAACAGCTGTGCAGATTTTGAATACACTGTTTTCTGATCAGAAAAGCTGTATTCGCAGAATGCATACATTATGTAACAGCATTATCATATTTGACGAAGTACAGGCATTTCCTGTTAAATGTACGGAACTTTTTAATCTGGCGGTAAATTTTCTTTCGCAGTTTTGTGAAACAACGGTAGTTTTATGTTCAGCGACACAGCCAACATTAGCTTCTTTAAGAGAGAATAATGTCTGCCAATGCACAGAAATGGCAGGGGAGGTCGGAAAATATGCAAAAGCTTTTAAAAGAGTAGAGATTATAGATGCAACAGAACCAGAAATATATCCTGGGGGAATGGATATAACTGATTTAAAAAAATTTGGAATTGAAAAGACAGTGGAATATGGAAGCACATTGGTGATTGTAAATACAACAGCCTGTGCATTTGAATTATTTCAAAAGTTAAAAGAAGACTGTTCAGGGGAATATGTGTTGTTCCATTTAAGTAATAATATGTGTCCGCAACATAAATTGGATATTTTAGGAGAAATAAAAAAGACACTGAAAGATCGTTCTCGGAAAGTTATATGTGTCAGTACACAGCTTGTAGAAGCTGGTGTTAATTTTTCGTTTGGATGTGTGATTCGTTCAAAAGCAGGTCTTGATAACATAATTCAGGCAGCGGGAAGATGCAACAGGCATAAAGAATTAGGAAGAATGGGGGCAGTGTATATAGTCCAGATGTCAAAAGAAGCAGAGAATCTGGAACATTTACGGGAAATTAGAGAGGCGCAGGCTGCATTACAGAAAGTACTGCATGAATTTAAAAGAGAACCTGAATTGTTCAGTTATACTTTGGACTCTGAATATGCAATTGAGCAGTACTATTTGAATTATCGTATGCAGATGAGAGAAAATGAAACAAAGTTTCCTGTGGAAGTAGACGGTGTGACGTTAACATTGGTAGATTTACTTGGAAAAAATGAAACAGGTCGTCAGCAATACCGCAGAGTACATGGAAAAGAAATAAAAACGAAACTGCCACAGGCATTTCAGACAGCGGGACATAAATTTGAAGCCATTTCTAATGATTATAAAGTTAGTATAGTAGTTCCATATAATGATGAGGCGAAACAATTGTTGGATGAATTATCGCAGGTGTATCTTGATACAGGAATTAAGAAAAGGATTCTCAGAAAATTACAAAGATACACAGTAGGCATTTCAGAAAGTAGGAAAACAAAACTTGGAAATGCCATTTATGAAAGCTGTAATAGGGAAGTACTGATATTAAGTGATGGCTACTATGACAAAGAAGTGGGTATTGTGGATGAACCCAGAATGGAATTTCAGTGTATGTAGTGGAGGTGAAAATTTTGAAAAAATATAGAAACACAATAGAATTTGAAGTGTACGGTCCATATGCACTTTTTTCAGATCCGGTCATGCGTGTGGGAGGTGAGAAAACCAGTTATCATATCCCAACATATGAGGCGTTGAAGGGAATTGTGGAAAGTGTTTATTGGAAACCTACAATTATGTGGATTATAGATGCAGTGAGAGTAATGAATCCTATTCAGACAGAAACGAAAGGTATTCGTCCGATTGCCTATAATGGAGGTAATGAACTTGCCTATTATACATATTTAAAAGATGTAAAATATCAGGTACGGGCTCATTTTGAGATGAATTATAACCATCCAGAACTGGAAGCGGACAGAAATGAAAACAAGCATCATAATATTGCGAAAAGGATGGTGCAAAGAGGAGGGCGAAGAGACATTTTTCTGGGAGCCAGAGAGTGCCAGGCATTTGTAGACCCATGTGTATTTGGAATGGGAGAAAGTCATTATGATGCAATGACAGGAGAATTGGATTATGGATTTATGTATCATGGAATAACATATGCAGACGAGGCAATTTTAGAAGAAGATAAAAATAAAATGACGGTACGTTTCTGGAAGCCAATTATGAAGAAAGGGGGAATCATAGAATTTATCAGACCCGAGGATTGCATACAGAAAAGACATATCAGGGAAATGAAACCGAAAGTTTTTGGAATCGATAATTTTACGGGATTAAAAGAATTTACCAGTGAGGAGGTAGGCGAGTGAGCTGGGTAAATGAACTTATTGATTTATATGAAAAGAACAGCGATAAGATAGGGGTTATTGAATATAGAGGAGAGATACCTTATGTACTTCTGCCACCATTTCATACGACCGTAACAGCTCAGATAACGGTAACAATTGATGAAAAAGGAAATTTTATAAATGCTGAATCTGTGGATTCAGATGATAAGTTGACGATTATACCTGTTACAGAAAAATCAGGTAGTCGTACAGCTGGAAAAGAACCTCATCCATTGTGTGATAATCTGAGATATCTTGCAGGTGATTATGCAAAATATTATGAAGATGATGGCGTATGTAATGCGTTATATATTTCTCAGATGGAGAAATGGGTCAAGTCGGATTTCTGTCATGACAAAGTGAGAGCAATTTATTTATATCTGAAAAAAGGAACATTGATAAAGAATCTGGTTGATCGACGAATTATAAAGCTAAATGAGAGTAATCAGATAGATGATAAAGAAAATATTCAGGGAATCGTGCAAACAAAAGCTTTTGTAAGATTTATTGTTCGCTTTTCAGGGATTCAGTCTCTGCAGAATGTTCCGGATGAATGCTGGAAAGACAGGACATTACAAGAATGTTATATTAAATATGTCCGCTCACAGGAAAAAGAAAAAGGAATGTGCTATCTGACTGGAAATACAGAGTCCATTTCCTATCTTCATTCAAAAAAAATTCGTAATGAGGGTGATGGAGCCAAGCTGATTTCTGCAAATGACAGCCAAAATTTTACGTACAGGGGGCGTTTTGTAAGCAGAGAGGAAGCTTTTGCTGTAGGCGATGAAACATCTCAGAAGGTGCATAATGCTTTAAAATGGATTATTCGAAAGCAAGGTGCGTTTTTTGATACATTAGCGGTTGTTACCTGGGAATCCAATCGTCTGAACATGCCAAGATGGAATGCAGATACATATTCTATAACAGCAGAATATGAAGATATTCAGGATACATGTGATGATGAATGGGAAGATGACTGGGATGAAAAAGAAGACAATGCAGTATCGGATGGTAACGAGATCACAGCCCAAAAGTTTTACAGAGCACTACGTGGATATGGGAGGAAGATTGATAATGCATCTTTTATGATACTACTTGGTTTTGATGCTGCAACTCCAGGGAGATTGTCAATGGTTGAGGAAAACACACTGACTACCGCAAGATATCTGGAAAATATAAAGAAATGGCATGAAAGCTGTGAATGGATTCATGCGAAGTGGAATGGTGAAAAATGGATATGTTTTTCAGGAATGGTTGGTGTTAAAGATGTAGCAGACATGCTGTTTGGCATAGAGAATAAAGGAAAACTTGAAATTGTAGATAAAAATAGTAAGAAACTTTACGCAGAAGTAGCCAGAAGGTTAATTCCATGTATCTGGAATGGACATAAGATTCCATATGATTATGTAAATCGTGCAGTGATAAAGGCATCATTTCCTTTAACTTATAAAGAGCGGAAAAACTGGGAAAAAGTTTTGACGTTGGCTTGTTCATTAGTAAAAAAATATAAAAAACAGGAAAACGAACAGGAGGAATGGAACGTGGCATTAGATAAAAAAGCAAAAGACAGAAATTATTTATATGGGAGGTTATTGGCGGTAGCTGACAGGATTGAATATCGGACTTACGATGAAAGTGATAGGGCAAGAGTCACAAATGCAAAGAGATATATGAGTACTTTTTCGCAGAGACCGTTTGAAACATGGAAAGTGATAGAGGAAAGTATTCAGCCGTATATGAATAAACTTGGGATTGCAGAAAGATGGTTTTATGAAAATCTTCTGAACGATATTTATGATTTATTTGAAAAGGAAACTTTCTGTGATAATAGTAGATTAGATGGTTTATATCTGCTTGGCTTTCACAGCCAGTCTTATGATTTGAAAGTAAAAAAAGAAAATTCTGAAGATAAGAAAGAGGAGGAGTAAACGATGAGCGAATTAAAGGGAAAAATTGATTTCACATTATTTATCAGTGCGGATAATGCAAATCCGAATGGAGATCCATTAAACGGAAATCGTCCAAGAATAAACATGGATGGTTATGGAGAAATATCAGATGTTTGTATTAAGAGAAAAATCAGAAATCGTCTTCAGGATTTAGGACAGAAGATTTTTGTACAGTCAGATGACAGAACAGATGACGGTTATACCAGTTTAAAAGATCGTGCAGATAGCTGCGAAGAATTAAAAGCAGAGATGGGAAATAAGAAAAAGGCGGATCGTGATGTGTGCGCAGCGATTGCCTGCAAAGAGTGGATGGATGTAAGAACATTTGGACAGGTTTTTGCGTTTAAAGGAAGTCAGGTATCTTTTGGCGTAAGAGGTCCGGTTTCTATTCATCAGGCAGTAAGTTTATCACCAATTGATATTATCAGTATGCAGATTACTAAAAGTGTAAACAGTGAACCCGGAAAAGAAAGCAAAGCATCAGATACTATGGGAATGAAACACAGAGTTGGTTTTGCTGTATACAAAGTGATGGGAAGTGTAAATGTTCAGCTTGCCGAAAAAACCGGATTCAGTCAGGAAGATGCAGAGGTATTAAAGGAAGCGTTAAAAACATTATTTGAAAATGATGCATCATCTGCAAGACCAGAGGGAAGTATGGAAGTCTGCAAAATGTATTGGTGGCAGCATGATGAAAAAACACCGGCAGTTTCCAGTGGCAGGATTCAGAAAGGATTCCATGTTGAAGCTAAGAAAGAACATCCGAGGGAATTTGAAGATTATGAGATTATCTGGCATGTAGATGGATGTAAAGAACCGGAGGTAATTTAAAATTGTATAATGAAGAGGATTTTCTTCAATTATCTGGAATCCAGCATTTTGAATTCTGCAGAAGACAGTGGGCCCTTGCCTATATAGAATTACAGTGGCAGGAAAATGTCAGAACAGTGGAAGGAAAGATTCTCCATGAAAATGCGCATGATGCAAGTTTGAAGGAAAAAAGAGGAGATCTTTTGATCGTGAGAGCAATGCCGATTCATTCCCGTGAAATGGGAGTGAGCGGAGAATGTGATGTTGTAGAGTTTTATAAAGTAGAAGAGGGAATTCATCTGGCGGGAAAAGATGGGTTTTATAAGGCAGTTCCTGTAGAATATAAAAGAGGTAAACCAAAAACAGAGGATTCGGATATTCTTCAGGTGGCGGCACAGGCATTATGTCTTGAGGAGATGCTTTGTTGCAGAATTCCATATGGATATATCTATTATGGAGAAACAAGACATCGCATGAAAGTAGAATTTACTGATGAAATACAGGAAAAAGTTAAGAAGACATTTGCTGAGATGCATCGATATTATGAGCAACGCTATACTCCAAAGGTAAAAACCAGCAAAAAGTGCAATGCTTGCTCGCTGAAAGATATTTGCCTGCCTGTTTTGAATAAGAAAAAATCAGTTTCTGGGTATATAGACAGGATAATTGCAGAAGAGGAAAAAGGATGAAAAGGCTTTTAAATACATTGTATGTAACATCTGGAAATAAATATCTGTCTTTGGATGGAGAGAATATTGTTGTTTTGGAAGAACAAAAAGAAATAGGAAGAGTTCCATTGCATAATTTACAGTCGATTGTTACATTTGGCTATAATGGAGCAAGTCCTGCACTTATGGGTGCATGTGCACAGCGAAGTATAGATTTGTCTTTTATGTCTGGAAATGGGAGATTTCTTGCCAGAGTTACTGGTGAGGTAAAAGGAAATGTAACGCTGAGAAAACAGCAATACCGGATTAGTGATAATCGGGAAGAAAGTATATATATTGCGAGAAATTTTATTCTTGGAAAAGTATATAATTCAAGGTGGATTCTGGAAAGAGCGATAAGAGATTATGCAATGCGTTTGGATACAGAAAAGATAAAGAAGAAGTCATTGTTTCTGGCACAAAGCCTGGAAAAAATAAGAAATTGTGAAAGTGCAGATGAATTGCTGGGTCTGGAGGGCGAGGCGGCCTCTGTATATTTTTCTGTTTTTGATGAACTGATTTTACAGCAAAAAGATGATTTCTATTTTCGTGGAAGAAACAAAAGGCCGCCATTGGATAATGTAAATGCGATGTTATCCTTTGGATATTCTCTGCTTGCCGGAATGTGTGGATCGGCATTGGAAACAGTGGGACTTGATCCCTATGTGGGATTTTTTCATACGGATCGACCAGGTCGTATGTCATTAGCTCTGGATATTATGGAAGAGTTTCGCAGCATTATGGTAGACAGATTTGTCCTGACTTTAATTAATAAGAGAGTTATGAAGGAAAAATATTTCATAAAAAAGGAAAATAACGCAGTTATTATGACCGATGAAGGGAGAAAAGCATTTTTATCGGCATGGCAGGCTAAGAAACAGGAAACAATTAAGCATCCATTTTTGGATGAAAAAATAGAATGGGGAATGGCACCTTATGTTCAGGGTATGCTTCTGGCCAGATATCTCAGAGGAGATTTAGATGAGTATCCACCGTTTTTCTGGAAGTAGGTGATAGGATGTTAGTTTTGATTACATATGATGTAAACACACAGACGGCATCAGGGAGAAAAAGATTAAGAAAAGTGGCTAAAGAATGTACAAATTATGGACAGAGAGTACAGAATTCTGTATTTGAGTGTCAAATGGATGCAGCAAAGTGCAGACAAGTAAAAAACATTCTGGAAAACATTATAGATAAAGAAGTAGATAGTCTGAGATTTTACTATTTGGGTGAAAAATACAAAAATAAAGTAGAACATATTGGAGCCAAACCTGGTTTTGATGTTACAGATACCTTGATATTATAAGTGCGAAAGTTAAGCACACAACTTTCTCTGGAGCATTCGCACCTGCAAAAGGATAAATTCAAGAAGAAAAAATACACAAAAAATCGAATAAAAGATGAACAGAGAAAACAATATATGTAATAGTTACAAAAATGCAATTTTGGACTAGAAATTTTTGTGCGAAATTGCCGTCAGCCTCTTCGTGAGGCTGTGAGTTGAAATAATTCAGAATCTACAATATGACGTAGACGATGTTAGTCAGCCTCTTCGTGAGGCTGTGAGTTGAAATGGAAAGATATTAACGGCTACGAAGGTCTGTATCGGTCAGCCTCTTCGTGAGGCTGTGAGTTGAAATATTTTGAATTTATGACGATAGACACACCGTTGCCGCCGTCAGCCTCTTCGTGAGGCTGTGAGTTGAAATGTCTATTAATGTAAGGAGGATTGAGCCGATTTGAGTCAGCCTCTTCGTGAGGCTGTGAGTTGAAATAAATGTGTTTCCAGAACTTTCACAGGGGCGAGTGGTCAGCCTCTTCGTGAGGCTGTGAGTTGAAATAAGTTAAATCCTACCGACATTAACGTTGCAGCAGTCAGCCTCTTCGTGAGGCTGTGAGTTGAAATTTGTCAGTAGATGGGGGTCAGACATGGAAAGCCGTCAGCCTCTTCGTGAGGCTGTGAGTTGAAATAAAAATATCACTGTGTCAGCAAAAAACTTACGTTGTCAGCCTCTTCGTGAGGCTGTGAGTTGAAATCTGTAAGAACCATTCCGATTTCAGCAAAGATTCCGTCAGCCTCTTCGTGAGGCTGTGAGTTGAAATGGTTCAAAGACTATTGGATTTCATGCGACATTTCCGTCAGCCTCTTCGTGAGGCTGTGAGTTGAAATACGGAGTTAATCACCGGAAAGAAATCATCTGGCCAGTCAGCCTCTTCGTGAGGCTGTGAGTTGAAATCGATCAGGGCATTGATAGATGTTTTAGACAAAGCGGTCAGCCTCTTCGTGAGGCTGTGAGTTGAAATATCATTGGTAAATGATGACGGGCGCTTTGACGGATGTCAGCCTCTTCGTGAGGCTGTGAGTTGAAATATTGATACAAAGAATCGTGTCTTTAGATCGTTTGTGGTCAGCCTCTTCGTGAGGCTGTGAGTTGAAATACTGATTCAGAAGTTACTAAAGCAGCAAATAATTGTCAGCCTCTTCGTGAGGCTGTGAGTTGAAATATATAGGAAAGATGTCTAAACAAGAGATTATTGGTCAGCCTCTTCGTGAGGCTGTGAGTTGAAATGGAGATATCGGTGAATCTGTAATATCGGATGACGGGTCAGCCTCTTCGTGAGGCTGTGAGTTGAAATATTTCAGACATCCATTCAACAACAATGTTACTACCGTCAGCCTCTTCGTGAGGCTGTGAGTTGAAATGATAGTAGTAGTAACCCTAATATTAATAGGTGTCGTCAGCCTCTTCGTGAGGCTGTGAGTTGAAATAAGAAACATGGAATATCCTTTCCAGCTTGCTTTTCGTCAGCCTCTTCGTGAGGCTGTGAGTTGAAATACTATTGACATCAGAAGCCTATGGTGCTATTATGTCAGCCTCTTCGTGAGGCTGTGAGTTGAAATGTGCCAAACGGTGTTGGAACAGACCAAGGTCCAAAGGTCAGCCTCTTCGTGAGGCTGTGAGTTGAAATATAAGGATGTAATGTGCTCTATTCTGGAAAATACGTCAGCCTCTTCGTGAGGCTGTGAGTTGAAATGTCAAATGTAGAGGTCGATTCTGAGTCAGCAACGGCGTCAGCCTCTTCGTGAGGCTGTGAGTTGAAATGTAACTATCCGGTGCTCTTATAACAACGTTGTCGTCAGCCTCTTCGTGAGGCTGTGAGTTGAAATGCTTCCGGTTGTGGCAAAGATAATTGACGTTGTAGTCAGCCTCTTCGTGAGGCTGTGAGTTGAAATGACAGCATCAAGACGCGATCGATAACAGCCACAGTCAGCCTCTTCGTGAGGCTGTGAGTTGAAATAAGATTGTACTTAACTTTGTTATCTTTTTTACCCGTCAGCCTCTTCGTGAGGCTGTGAGTTGAAATTTGATAGAATTCTTTCTCGTCCTGTCCGAATACGGTCAGCCTCTTCGTGAGGCTGTGAGTTGAAATGTTTGAGTTTTACGTCATACGCAGATAGTTTCTTCTCGTCAGCCTCTTCGTGAGGCTGTGAGTTGAAATTTCGCGAAATGTCTCAGCCCGTTCGATAAGATCGTCAGCCTCTTCGTGAGGCTGTGAGTTGAAATAGAAGAATTCATGAAAGATTGGTGTGATACATTCGTCAGCCTCTTCGTGAGGCTGTGAGTTGAAATATAGATAACAGTGATCCTGATACCATCCAGTCGGTCAGCCTCTTCGTGAGGCTGTGAGTTGAAATATTTAAGGTCTCAATAATGCGTTGGTCGCAATTTCGTCAGCCTCTTCGTGAGGCTGTGAGTTGAAATGTAACATCTCCACCAAAGGAGTGACCAAGCATTCGTCAGCCTCTTCGTGAGGCTGTGAGTTGAAATATTGCGTCCATCTGTGAAGCAGCAACTGGTTCAAGGTCGGCCTCTTCGTGAGGCTGTAAGTTGAAATTTTTGTAAAAAATGCAATCGAATTTACTTTTTTGCCAGCTTCTTCATAAGGTTGTGAGCTGGAAGGAAACAAAGATAATGCAGTTATAGGTTTTATGACTGATATTGGAGTTTAGATGAGTCCTGATTTAGATGTTCTATTGTGTAGATGCAAACAACTTTTTATTCTTTGAGTACTGATGCTTAAATATTATAGAACTCGAAATAATACCTACATCAATCAGGATTCCTGTATTACAATTGTTTCTCGTTTATGCAAAGAAAGTTAAGGTTGTCAGCGATAGCTCGCTGGATTTTCCAGAGAAGCTTACGAAAGAGAAAGATATAGAAGGTGTTTCTTTTATAGTATTGGTTATGGATATGATTAGGCGGAAGCAGTGAAGTTTCGTGAGATGTTGAAAGAACGCTTGGAAATCGAAGAAATCAGAATCTATCAGATTGGAGCAACGATTGAAGTTCACATGGGTATGCATGCAATTGGAATTATAAAGTATACGGAATAAATAATAAGGAGAAATCTTGAGTTTGTTTTGTTTGGTGAAATAGTAAGTTTCCTGAATGTATTACAATAAAAAGTAATATGTTCAGAGGACTTTTAAAATCTCGGGACATCAGGAAAGATTTATGGTATTATCATGGTAAATTAGTAAAATTAAAACGGTGTATCAACAGATTGATCTCAAAATGAGTTGTTGGTACATTGATAACGGATATGGAGGTACAGATTTTATGAAGTTTCGCCCATGTATTGATATACATAATGGAAAAGTAAAGCAGATTGTAGGCGGGAGCCTTACGGATGTACAGGATCAGGCAAGTGAGAATTTTGTATCTGAACAGGATGCATCTTTCTATGCAGAATTATATAAAAAGGCAGGGATAAAAGGAGGGCATGTAATTCTGCTAAATGGTCATGATTCCCCATACTATGAATCAACAAAAGAACAGGCACTTCTTGCATTACATACTTATCCGGGAGGATTACAGATTGGTGGAGGAGTGAACCCGGAAAATGCAGAGGAATATCTTAATGCAGGTGCCAGTCATGTGATTGTTACATCCTATGTATTTAAAGATGGAAGGATTTCCTGGGAAAATCTGAACAGGATGAAAGAGACTGTGGGAAAAGAAAAACTGGTTCTTGACCTGAGCTGCCGCAGAAAAGATGGAAAATACTATATTGTGACAGACCGCTGGCAGAAATTTACAGATGTCACTGTGACACTGGATATTATGAAAGAACTGGGAAGTTACTGCGATGAGTTTCTGGTCCATGCAGTAGATGTGGAGGGAAAGGCACGCGGAGTTGAAACAGAACTTGCATCTCTGCTGGGGGAATATAAAGGAAATCCGGTTACTTACGCAGGAGGAGTTGGCTCCATGAAAGATATTGAGGACCTGCGAAAATATGGAAAAGACAGACTGGATGTTACAGTAGGCAGTGCATTGGATCTTTTTGGCGGAAATATTTCATTCTCAGAACTGATTAAACTTTAACTGATTTTTATAGTAATCTCAGGAATCACTGTGAAAATGTACAGAACAATTACAGAATTTTTGCTATTTCCCCATAATGACAAAAGAACTTTAAAGTTATTTCTGAAGTAAACAGAAAAAATGTGAAATTTTAATAAAATAGTGTTAAAATTCAAAAATGTGTGTTATAATAGGTTCATCAAACAGCAAAGGGGATGGAAGCATGAAGTTTATCATCAGCGGAAAAAATATTACAGTTACAGAAGGTCTTAAGACAGCAGTCCAGGACAAGCTCAGTAAACTGGAAAGGTATTTCACTCCTGACACCGAAGTTGTAGTAACTTTAAGTGTTGAAAAAGAAAGACAGAAAATTGAAGTGACAATCCCTGTAAAAGGAAATATCATTCGTTCCGAACAGGTAAGCAATGACATGTATGTATCAATCGATCTGGTAGAGGAAGTCATTGAACGTCAGCTTCGCAAGTACAAAAATAAAATCGTAGACAAACAGCAGGCAGCAGCCAACTTCCAGAAAGCATATCTGGACAAGGACTACGATGAGGATGAAGAAGTTAAGATCATCCGTACCAAGAAATTCGGAATCAAACCAATGTATCCGGAAGATGCATGCGTACAGATGGAACTGCTCGGACATAATTTCTTTGTATTCTACAATGCAGAGACAGAGCAGGTAAATGTAGTTTACAAACGTAAAGGCAATACTTACGGTCTGATCGAACCGGAATTCTAAATCTATTTATAAGATCCAAAATATGAAACATAGACAGCCATAAAAAAGTTTTCATAAAGAAAAGCTTCCTTACGGAGAGTCAAAACGCCTCCTGTAAGGAAGCTTTTTTGTCAGGAAAAATATATACCTTTAGCGCATAAGGAATGCTTTGACGCAGAGGCCTGAATATGTTAAAATATCAAAAGATATTATGAAATTTGTAACTGATCAGCAGTTTGAAAATTACAAGTTGAAATTTATTCCGGATTGTCTGCGGCAATGGAATATTGATTTGTATATTCTGGTGGAGTTCTGTTGGAATGGATTGCTGAAGAACAGTTGCCGAAATTTTATAAAAAAGTGTAAAAAGAAGGAAGGAGCACAAAAAACATGAGAAAAGCCGGAGTATTAATGCCAGTTTCCGCACTTCCGTCCCGTATTGGTGCCGGAGAACTTGGAGAATCTGCATTCCAATTTATCGAGTTATTAAAGGAGAATCATGTAAAGATATGGCAGATACTGCCACTGAATCCGGTTGGCTATGGTAATTCCCCATACCAGCCATATTCCTCCTGTGCAGGGGATGAGTTGTATATCAGTCTTGATGCGCTTGCAGAGGAAGGTCTGTTAAAGGAACATCCAAAGGAATTTCAGGAGAGAGCTACAAGAGTAGATTATGAGGCTGTCCGCCAGTACAGAGAGCCTTTCTTAAGAACTGCGTTTGATGTTTTTACAGAGAAAAAGGGACAGGAAGAAACAGCATATAAAGAATTTGCTTCACAGGAATGGGTATATGAGTATGGTGTGTTCCGCGCATTAAAGAAAGCAAATAACGGAGAATGCTGGAATGACTGGCCGGAAGAATATAGAACCTGGCCGGAGAACAGACAGAAGTTACCGGCAGAGGTGGAGACAGAGGCGCAGTATCAGATGTTTCTTCAGTATATTTTCTACACACAGTGGATGAAGGTGAAGAAGGCTGCAAACGATGCTGGAATCCAGATTATGGGAGATGTTCCTTTCTATGTGGGACAGGATTCTGTAGACGTATGGGGTGGAAAAGATAACTTTCTTCTTGATACAGATGGACGTCCGATCTTCATCGCCGGAGTACCGCCTGATTATTTCAGTGCTACAGGGCAGAGATGGGGAAATCCGATCTATGACTGGGAGCATATGAAGGAACAGGATTACAGATTCTGGGTGGACAGAATCGGCTATAGCAACAAATTGTTTGATATTATAAGGATTGACCATTTCCGGGCTTTTGATACATACTGGAAAATTCCGGCAGACTGCCCGACTGCTATTGACGGTGAATGGATCGAGGCACCGGGATATGAGGTCATTGATACACTTCAGAAAGAAATTCCGGGATTAGATCTGGTAGCAGAGGATCTGGGGCTGCTTCGTCCGGAGGTTCTGATGCTGAAAGATCATTATCATCTGAAGGGAATGAAGATTCTGATCTTCTCCATAGAAACAGGTGGAAAATATGCCCGAGATACCTTCCATGATGTGGAAAACATGATTTTTTACACAGGAACGCATGACAATGATACGATCATGCAGTGGTATGGAAATATGAGTGCCGCAGCCAGAAGAAAAATTCGCAGGATGTTAAAGAAGGCGGGAGCATCACAGGGCTCTGTCAAGGACAGATTCCTGCAGTATACCATGCAGAATCAGGCAGAATATGCGATCATTCCGTTGGCAGATATTCTTGGACTTGGAAAAGAGGGCCATATCAACACACCGGGAACCATTGGTTCTCCGAACTGGGAGTGGCATTTACCGGATTTTATACAGGCCAAAAAGGAACTGCAGAAATTTGGCAGACTGATCGTGGATACAAAGCGATAAATTTTGGTGACTCCGTAATTTTCTTGGTTTGTTCATGAAAAATTCATTGTTTTCCATAACGGAAAGTGTTAGAATATACAAGTATTGTGTATTATAGTAAGCGTTTGTAATGTTCGCATGCTGCTGACATGTTTGCTGTGGACGGAGTGAACAGAAATTATTCCGCACAGTAGCAATTGTTATATGGCAGCAATGCTTGTATAAAAAAGAAATAAACAGGAGTAAAACCTAATATGAATATGTTTTCAAAAGTATTCGGGACCCGCAGCCAGCGAGAGGTTAAGCGTATCATGCCTCTGGTTGAGAAAATTGAGAGCCTGCGCCCGGACATGCAGAAGTTAAGCGACGAAGAACTCAGAGGAAAAACAAGAGAATTTAAGAAACGTCTTGAAGAGGGAGAGACACTGGATGATCTGCTTCCTGAGGCATTTGCGGTTGTACGTGAAGCAGGCAAGCGTGTTCTTGGAATGGAACATTTCCGTGTGCAGCTTATCGGTGGTATCATTCTCCATCAGGGACGTATCGCAGAGATGAGAACAGGTGAAGGTAAAACACTTGTCGCCACACTTCCGTCATATTTAAATGCACTGGAAGGCAAAGGTGTGCATGTCGTAACAGTCAACGATTACCTGGCTAAACGAGATGCGGAAGAAATGGGAAAGATTCATGAGTTTCTTGGCCTGACAGTCGGTGTTGTTTTAAATGATATGAAGCAGGATGAGCGTCGTGCTGCATACAACTGTGATGTTACCTATGTTACGAACAATGAACTCGGTTTCGATTATCTGCGTGACAACATGGTCATCTATAAAGAACAGCTGGTACAGAGAGATCTGCACTACTGTATCATCGATGAGGTCGACTCCATTCTTATCGACGAGGCACGTACCCCTCTGATCATTTCCGGACAGAGCGGTAAGTCAACCAAGTTATACGAGGCCTGCGATATCCTTGCTCAGCAGTTAGAGCGCGGTGAAGCCAGCCATGAGATGACCAAGATGGCAGCCATCATGGGTGAAGAAGTTATCGAGACAGGTGACTTCGTTGTAAATGAAAAAGATAAGATCGTAAACCTTACAGAGCAGGGCGTTCATAAGGTTGAGAAATTTTTCCATATTGAAAACCTGGCAGATCCGGAGAATCTGGAGATCCAGCATAATATTACACTTGCACTTCGCGCCCATAACCTGATGCATAAGGATCAGGATTATGTAGTTAAAGATGATGAAATCCTTATTGTTGATGAATTCACCGGACGTATCATGCCGGGACGCCGTTACTCAGATGGTCTTCATCAGGCAATCGAAGCGAAAGAGCATGTTAAGATCAAACGTGAGAGCAAGACTCTGGCAACCATCACTTTCCAGAACTTCTTTAATAAATATGATAAGAAGGGCGGTATGACCGGTACAGCTGTCACAGAGGAGAAAGAATTCCGTGATATCTATGCAATGGACGTTGTAGAGATCCCGACTAACAGACCGGTTATCCGAGTTGACCATGAAGATGCTGTTTATATGACAAAGAAAGAGAAATTCAACGCAGTTGTCAATGCTGTAGTGGAAGCTCATGCGAAACAGCAGCCTGTACTGGTCGGTACCATTACGATTGAAACTTCCGAGCTTCTCAGCCGTATGCTGAAGAGACAGGGAATCAAACATAATGTATTGAATGCCAAGTTTCATGAACTTGAGGCAGAGATTGTCTCACAGGCAGGTCAGGCAGGAGCAGTTACGATCGCCACTAACATGGCTGGTCGTGGTACAGATATCAAGCTGGATGATGTGGCAAGAAATGCAGGTGGGCTGATGATCATCGGTACAGAACGTCATGAGTCCAGACGTATTGATAATCAGCTTCGCGGACGTTCCGGACGTCAGGGAGATCCGGGTGAATCCCGTTTCTATATTTCCCTGGAAGATGACTTGATGCGTCTGTTCGGTTCTGAGAGACTGATGAAGATCTTTACATCTCTTGGTGTTGCAGAGAATGAACAGATTGAGCACAAGATGCTTTCCAATGCAATTGAGAAAGCTCAGGAGAAGATTGAGTTTAACAACTTTGGTATCCGTAAGAATCTTCTTGATTATGACCAGGTAAACAATGAACAGCGTGAGATCATCTACAAAGAACGTCGTCAGGTTCTCGACGGTGAGAATATGCGCGAAGCAATCTATAAGATGATCCAGGATACAGTGGATACTTATGTTGATATGTGTTTCTCTGATGATGTAGATTCTGAAGAGTGGGATCTGAATGAATTTAACGGTGTTCTTACTCCGATCATTCCGATCAGACCGCTTACAGCTGAGAGTGTAAAAGGCAAGAAACGCGATGAGATCAGACATGAACTGAAAGAAGAGGCAGTGAAGCTCTATGAAGAAAAAGAAGCAGAGTTCCCGGAACCGGAGCAGCTTCGTGAATTAGAGCGAGTTGTACTTCTGAAATGCATTGACAGCAAGTGGATGGATCACATTGATGATATGGAAATCCTTCGTCAGGGTATCGGACTTGCTGCTTATGGACAGAGAGATCCGGTTGTTGAATATAAAATGAGTGCATTTGATATGTTCAACGAGATGATCACATCCATTCAGGAAGATACTCTTCGTATGCTGTACCATGTACATGTAGAGCAGAAGATCGAGCGTGAACAGGTAGCTAAAGTTACCGGAACAAACAAGGATGACAGTGCCGGTCCTAAGAAACCGGTTCAGAGAAAAGAAATCAAAGTATATCCGAACGATCCCTGCCCATGTGGAAGCGGTAAGAAATACAAACAGTGCTGTGGACGTAAGAATAAGGCCTGACTCGTTTATCTCAGTTGAGAAGACTCCCATTTCTGTAAGTGGTGAGTTTATTACTACAGAGCGGGCAGTAATGATTTTGTAAACAGAACATTGTGAGCAGATCATGTCTGCTGCAAAATAAAAGGGCTGAATCATGAGGCCCTTTTATCGTGCGCAAAAACACGTTAGCGCGTTGAATTGGCAGATTGTGAATATCTGTCTGAACTGTTCAGTACATCCACAGCTATGTGATTATGATTGATGAACAGTCACATAACAATTCCATAAAGGGGGAAAAACAGTATGAAAAGAGAGTCTTTCGGCTCACGCCTTGGTTTTATCCTGGTGTCAGCAGGATGTGCCATCGGTATTGGAAACGTGTGGAAGTTTCCGTATATCTGCGGGGCATATGGAGGCGCAGCCTTTATCCTGATCTACTTATGTTTTCTGGTTATTCTCGGTATTCCGGTTCTGGTAGCAGAATTTGCGGTAGGACGGGGAAGCCACACAAGTGTTGCGAAATGTTTTGACAAACTGGCACCTGCAGGAAGCGGCTGGAAGCCATTGAAATTTATTGGTATTATTGGATGTTATATGCTGATGATGTTTTACACAACAGTAGGAGGATGGATGATCTACTATTGTGTGAAGAGTCTGCGGGGAGATTTCGTTGGAGCGACTCCGGAAGCAGTAACACAGTCTTTTTCCGATATGCTGGGAAATGCACCGACGATGATGTTATGGATGGTGATCATCTGTCTGATCGGATTTGCAGTCTGTTTCATGGGATTGCAAAATGGTATTGAAAAAATCTCCAAAGTAATGATGAGTGCACTGCTTATCATTATGGTGATCCTTGCGGTTCATTCAGTAATGATGGAAGGCGCGGGAGAAGGAATCCGCTTCTATCTGATTCCTGATTTTCAGAAGATTAAGGAAGCAGGAGTTGGTAATGTAGTATTTGCGGCATTGAGTCAGTCATTCTTTACATTATCCATTGGTATTGGTGCCATGCTGATCTTCGGAAGTTATCTGGACAAATCCAGAAGCCTTACCGGAGAGGCGGTAAGCATCACCGTACTCGATACTTTTGTTGCGCTGACAGCAGGATTTATCATTATTCCGGCATGCTTCTCCTATGGAATCCAGCCGGATGCAGGTCCAAGCCTTATCTTTATCACTCTGCCCAATATTTTTGCAAAGATGAGCGGAGGGGCTTTGTGGGGAAGTCTGTTCTTCCTGTTTCTGACATTTGCTGCGGTTTCAACGATCATTGCTGTATTTGAGAACCTGATCGTGTTTAATATGGAACTGTTTGGCTGGAACCGTAAAAAGAGTGTTGTTGTCTGCGCAGTTCTTGTTGTGATCTTAAGCATTCCATGTGTGCTTGGATTCAATGTACTTTCCGGATTCCAGCCATTCGGAGATGGAAGCAACATCATGGATCTGGAAGACTTTATTGTTTCTAATAACCTTCTTCCTCTTGGAAGTCTTGGTTACCTTCTGTTTTGTACCAGAAAGAACGGATGGGGATGGGACAATTTCATTGCAGAGGTGAATGCCGGTACAGGCATGAAATTCCCGAAATGTCTGAAAAATTATGTTGCCTATGGAATTCCGGCGATTATCATTGTGATCTATCTGAAAGGTTACTATGATAAATTTGCAGGTCTGGGAACAGCAGCACTGGCCGGATGGATGATCGTGGCACTGGTACTGCTGGGATTCGTATTCTACTGTGCGACAGCGAAGAAGAAAGTGAAATAATAAGCAGAGTGTGAATATCTGCACGACCTGAGAACAATAAAAGATGTAATTATGTCTGAGAGGAAACAGTCTTTCAGACATGGTTACATCTTTTTTGTGTTATGGAATTGTTGTGTAAAAGTAGTGGATGCATTATTTTAGAGGATTGCTATAATGAGGCAGTTCTTCGCTGGGGGTGGTTTTGAACTGTTTACGGTATGCCCGGGAAAAAGTGCTGTATTCTGTGAACCCGCTTTCCTGTGCTGCTTTTGTCACAGGCATTCCATTTGAGATCAGAGTACGTGCCATAAGAAGCCGCTTGTTTACAATATAATTATGAAGGGTATAGCCGGTTTCTTGTTTGAACTTCCGCATCAGATGGTACTTGCTTACATAATATCTGGCAGAAAGCGTTTCTACAGACAGATCTTCTTTCAGATTGTGGTTGATATACTGAAGGATACTGGCAATCTGCGAGTCAAAGGTGTAGGATTTTTTATCAAAAATGTACTGCTTTTCCAGAAAGATACGGTTCAGATAAACCATAAATTGAAGAAAAAGTGACTGTGTCAGGATTTCCTTTCCATATTCATCGGATTTTGCGGAATTTTCCAGTTCAAACAGGATGTCTTTCATCTTTTCCTGAAGAGCAGAATTCAGACGTACCAGATTATAGCTTCGGTCATTTGCTTTCTGGAAGCATTTCAGCAGTTCCTGCCAGGGAATATCGTTTTGGATCCAGAGAATAAAACGTTCATATGGAACAGATGGATCAATCTCCGGGCGGTGGATGGCATGGCGGTTTACCAGAAGAATGTCCCATGGTTTCAGTTGATAAGCTTTTCCTTCTATATGATAAGCAGCCTTGCCGGAGATGAAGATAACTACCTTGTGAAAATCATGATAATGGTAAGAGAATTCCTTTCTGGTCTGGTCTTTAAGATGAAAAAGTCGGAATTGTTCGTTCAGGTATCCTGTTTTTTCTGTCTGATAGAACTGTTCTGATAATAACATATCTGCCTCCGATATCTGCAATGATTATTTAATCGAATCAAGCAAGTCCCCTGTGGAGATTGTGAAAAGAAATAAGCAGTGGAAAGCAATAGGCGGAGGGAAAAGTTTGATTCATGGTATAATCATATCATTTAATGCGCAAATGTACAATTATTACTAAGAATGTAACAAATAGTAACGAATATATTTTATAATTTCTGAGAAAATATGCTACAAAGATATTGACATTATTACACGATAATAGTATCATGCAATTACAAAGTAATCGTAAAAACTTTGTAACTATTTCGAAATAGGGTAAAGAAATAGAAAACTGAACAGAGAGGAGCGATGCTGCTGTAAGGCTGTTATATCAGAGAACTGATATAATGGTCTTTTTTATAATACCTACAGAGCATTTTTTGCAATGTTTTAAGCATTTTACTCTATATACATGGTAAAAACAATAAAATATAATGAATATAAAGTCAGGATGTGATATGAGAAAATTGCCTGACACAAAATTTAATCAGACAAGTGGCGAAGTGAGTTGGAAAGATTGCCCGACAATTGATTATCGATGCAGATACAAAAGCGGGAAGTATCCGGGATTATAAATCAGAAGGAGAGATATGGTTATGGCAAATACAATTATTATGAGTAAATATCAGGGACTTGGAAACGATTATCTGATTCTTGATCCGAAGAAAAATCAGGTACAGCTTCAGGGAAAGAAGATTGCACTTCTCTGCCAGAGAGGATTTGGGCTTGGCGCTGACGGTGTGCTTTATGGACCGGTAGAAATTGATGGGAAATTGGGTGTGCGTATTTTTAACGCAGACGGAAGTGAATCTGCCATCAGTGGAAACGGCGTGCGTATTTTTGCCAAATATCTGATGGATAATGGATATATTACTGAGAAAAAATTTGACATTGAAACTATGTCAGGCACGATTCATGTGGAATGCCTGAACAGCCGGGCAACGGAATTTAAAGTAAACATAGGAAAACCATCTTTTATCTCCAGCGATATCCCTGTTTCCGGTGAAGTTCGTGAAGTAATTAAGGAGAATTTCGTATTCCATGGAAAAGAATACAAGGCTACCTGCCTGACAGTTGGTAATCCACACTGCATTATTTTTACAGACAATGTAAGTGCAGAAGCTGTAAAGAATCTGGGACCTTATGTGGAAAATGCAGATGAATTTCCGGAGAGAATGAACCTGCAGATCTGCCGTCAGGTCGACAAGGGAAATCTGGAGATTGAAATCTGGGAAAGAGGCTCCGGATATACAAAGGCTTCCGGAACAGGAAGCTGTGCGGCAGCCTAATTCGTTTCTCCTTAATGGAAAGGGGAGGGGGGGGGGCGGCAGCGGCAGCCTATAAGCTGGGACTGGTGGAATCCCGTATTAATGTAAATCAGCCGGGCGGAATGATACAGATCGATATGGAAGAGGACGGAACCATCTATATGACAGGAACAGTGGGATATATTGCAGATATAAGTGTTGCAGAGAGCTTCTTCTCATAAATTACACAGGTTTTATGTGTAATTCTTTGTTTGTAATTTGCTTAAAGATATGGTATTATTTTAAACGAATTATTTACTAGGACTGCTATAATCTATAGCAATTCAGTCGGTTATCCACAGGGAGTCCGACAGAGAATATTTATAATAAGAAAGTGGGTGAAGCTGTGGTTGAATTAGACCAGTTCAAGAGCATTCTTGCGACTTATACAGAACCATTAGTGGAAGTGAGGGATTCACTTTGACCTGGCTAACAAAGAGCAGAAGGTCGAAGAATTAGAGCGCGAAATGGAAGCGCCTGATTTCTGGGATGATGCAGAAGTTTCCCAGAAGAAAATGAAAGAATTAAAAGACATGAAAGATGACATGGAGACCTATCAGAATCTGGTTACACAGATGGAAGATATGGAAACCATGATCGAGATGGGATATGAGGAGAACGATCCTGCACTGATTCCTGAGATTCAGGAAATGCTGGATGAGTTTCAGAAGGATTTTGACAATATCCGTATCAAGACACTTCTCTCCGGAGAATATGACAGTGAGAATGCTATCATTAAGCTGAATGCAGGTGCAGGCGGAACAGAGGCCTGTGACTGGTGCGGTATGCTTTACCGTATGTACAGCCGCTGGGCAGATAAGAAAGGATTTACCCTGGAAGTGTTGGATTATCTGGACGGCGATGAGGCAGGTATCAAATCTGTTACTTTCCAGGTAAACGGAACAAATGCTTACGGTTATCTGAAATCAGAGAAGGGAGTTCACCGTCTGGTGCGTATTTCTCCTTTCAATGCAGCAGGTAAGCGACAGACATCTTTTGTATCCTGTGATGTTATGCCGGATATCAAGAAGGATCTGGATGTAGAGATCAATGACGATGAGATCCGTATTGACACTTATCGAAGCAGTGGTGCCGGCGGTCAGCATATCAACAAGACATCATCTGCCATCCGTATCACACATTATCCTACCGGAATCGTGGTACAGTGTCAGAATGAACGTTCTCAGCACATGAATAAAGATAAAGCCATGCAGATGCTGAAAGCCAAGCTGTATCTTCTCAAGCAGCAGGAGGCAGAGGAAAAACTCTCCGGTATCCGCGGTGAGGTGACAGATATCGGATGGGGAAATCAGATTCGTTCTTATGTTATGCAGCCATATACCATGGTAAAGGATCATCGTACAAACGAGGAGACCGGAAATGTGGATGCAGTACTTGACGGAGGAATTGATATTTTCATCAATGCATATCTGAAATGGATCGCACTGAAGAAATAAAAGAATAAAAAAGGCTGTCTGAAATCAGGACAGCCTTTTTCGTGTTGAGGCATAATGATTTTACACAATGATTCAGCAGAATATATTTCTTGCGTATTTTTGTGTGGTGTGATAATATATCCAGTGTGTAAAAACAAATGTCTTTAAAGAACGGACAGGTAAATTGATATGCAGAAACCAGTAACAGAGAAAAAGAAATATTTTGTAGTGAGGGAACGAGCAGTTCCGGAAGTCCTGCTGAAGGTTGTGGAGGCAAAGAAGCTTCTGGACTCCGGCAAAGTGGACACTGTACAGGATGCAGCAGAGCGTACAGGAATCAGCAGAAGCTCTTTCTACAAATACAAAGATGATATTTTTCCATTTCATGAAGAGACAAGGGGAAAGACGATCACCTTTATTATCCAGATGGATGATGAACCGGGGCTTTTGTCGGTTGTCCTGCAGACGATTGCACGGTTTCATGGAAACATTCTCACCATTCATCAGAGTATTCCTATCAATGGGGTTGCCACACTTACTCTGAGTGTGGACATTCTTCCGGGCGAGGGGGATGCAGAAGCAATGGTAGAGACGATTGAACAGAATGAAGGAATTCATTATCTGAAAATATTAGGCAGGGAGTAAAAGAAAATGATCAATGTAGCAATTTTAGGATATGGCACAGTTGGAAGCGGTGTATTTGAAGTATTAAATGAAAATAAAGAGAGCATTTCCAGACGTGCCGGACAGGAACTTCATGTAAAATATGTTCTGGATCTTCGTGATTTTCCAGGACAGCCGGTAGAGAAGGTTCTGGTCCATGATTATGAACAGATCGTCAGTGATCCGGAAGTAGATATTGTAGTAGAGGTTATGGGCGGTGTGGAGCCTGCTTATACTTTTGTAAAGAAGGCACTTCTGGCAGGAAAAAATGTCTGCACTTCCAATAAGGCTCTGGTTGCAAAGCATGGCCGCGAGCTGATGGATATTGCAAAGGAAAAGAGCATTAACTTCTTATTTGAAGCAAGCTGTGGCGGCGGAATCCCGATCATTCGTGTCATCAATTCTTCCCTTACAGGAGATGAGATTGACGAAGTAACAGGTATCCTGAACGGAACTACCAACTACATGCTTTATAAGATGAGCACAGAAGGCTGTGAATTTGACACTGTATTAAAGGAAGCACAGCAGAAGGGTTATGCAGAGGCAGATCCTACCGCCGACGTGGAAGGATACGATGCATGCCGTAAGATCGCAATCCTTTCCTCTCTTGCTTATGAGAGATATTTTGATTTTGAAGATATTTATACAGAGGGAATTACAAAGATCACACCTGAAGATATGGAGTATGCTGCGAAGCTTGGCAGAACCATCAAACTTCTTGGAACCAGCCGCAGACTGGCAGACGGAACCTGTTATGCAATGGTAGCACCGTTTATGCTCGGCCAGAACTGCCCTCTTTACAGTGTAAATGATGTGTTTAATGCAGTATTTGTACATGGAAATATGCTTGGAGATGCCATGTTCTATGGAAGCGGTGCAGGTAAACTGCCTACAGCAAGTGCTGTAGTTGGTGATATTGTGGATGCCGCAAAACATCTCCATGTTAATATTGTGACAAACTGGAACAGCACTCCGGCAGTACTGAAACCACTGGATGAAGTGACAGGAAAGTTTTTCGTGAGAATCAAAAAAGAAGCAGCAGAAGAAGCGAAGAAGGTATTTGGTGATGTTGAGATCATCAGCCTGGGACAGCTTCCACAGGAATGTGCATTTATCACTGATGAAATGACACAGGGAGCATTTGAAGAGAAACTGGCTCAGATCGGAGATCAGGTACTTGCAAAGATTCGAGTTAAAGATTGATAAACTGACAGATTTCGTGTATCATATAGTGTGCCTGATAAGGTGGACACTGATACAATACTTCAGATAAATATTTGTACAGTGATTACTGTAAACAGAACAGGAAAGGGAAGATATGAGAATCTTCTCTTTCCTGTAAACTTATTATGGAGGAAGTAAAACAATGTTGATTGTCAAGAAATTTGGCGGTACATCGGTTGCAAATAAAGAACGTATCTTTAATGTTGCCAGCCGCTGTATAGAAGAGTACAGAAAAGGAAATGACGTGGTTGTCGTTCTGTCCGCAATGGGGAAATATACGGATGAACTGATCACTATGGCAAGGGATGTCAATGAGAAACCGCCGAAAAGAGAGATGGATATGCTCTTTACCATCGGAGAACAGATGTCTGTTGCACTGATGGCAATGGCGATGGATAAACTGGGAGTTCCCGCGGTTTCCCTGAATGCTTTTCAGGTTTCCATGCATACGACAAGCAGTCATGGAAATGCACGTTTAAAAAGAATTGATACAGAGCGTATCAGAAGAGAGCTGGACAGCAAAAAGATTGTAATAGTTACCGGCTTCCAGGGAGTTGACAAGTATGATGATTATACGACTCTTGGAAGAGGCGGTTCTGACACAACAGCGGTTGCTCTTGCGGCTGCTCTTCATGCAGATGCCTGTGAAATCTATACAGATGTAGATGGTGTTTACACAGCAGATCCGCGTAAGGTTCCGAAAGCAAGAAAGCTCAAAGAGATCACTTACGATGAAATGCTTGACCTTGCGACTCTCGGGGCAGGTGTGCTTCACAACCGTTCTGTGGAGATGGCGAAGAAATATGGCGTGCCGCTTGTGGTACGTTCAAGTTTAAACAACAGTGAAGGAACTGTGGTAAAGGAGGAAGTTACAGTGGAGAGAATGTTGATCAGCGGTGTTGCGCTGGATACAGATGCAGTCAGAATTGCGGTAATCGGATTAAAGGATGAGCCGGGTGTGGCTTTTAAATTATTTGATACCCTTGCGAAGAAGAATATTAATGTAGATGTGATCCTGCAGTCTATCGGACGTGCGGGCAGAAAGGATATTTCTTTCACAGTAGATGGAAATGATCTGGATGATGCAGTTGCAGTTCTGGATGCAAATCAGGCAAGACTTGGATTTGCAGAGCTTCATTCTGAGAGAAATATTGCGAAGCTTTCCATCGTAGGTGCAGGAATGATGAGTAATCCCGGAGTAGCTGCAAAGATGTTTGAGAGCCTCTATAATGAGGGTGTAAACATCAATATGATTTCTACATCCGAGATTCGTGTGACAGTTCTGATCAATGAAAAGGACGGCGTGCGCGCAATGAATGCAGTACATGATGCCTTTGGTCTGGCAGACTGATTTAGGAGAATTACATGACATCGAGACGTGAATTAAAAAACTATGCGAAGCAGGCCATGTCAGGAAAATATGGGATACTGATCCTGGCATTTGTTGCAGTTCAGGCACTGGCTCTGATCAGCAGCATGATATCCTCGGCTTTATTTCCGGGAGAGGAAACAATTGATATTGTGCTGTCGTATGCATTTACATTTATTCTGACTCTGCTGATCAATGTGGTAGCGGCAGGTATGAATTATATGTATCTGAATATTGCCAGAGGGAAAGTATATTCATTAAATGACCTGTTTTATTTTTACAGACATCATCCGGACAGAGTGATCGTTGCCGGATTTTTTATGGCAGTACTGAATCTGCTTACCATGCTGCCCTATACGATTTACAGTAATGCGAATCTTCCGGGTGAAGATGCTTCTGTAGAGGTGCTGATCACTTGGCTGTATACAGGTGTTGTTCTGATGATCGTTGGAATGATTGTTTATCAGATTCTGGTCATTCCTCTGGAGATGACTTATTATATTCTGGCAGATAAGCCGGAATTGAAAAGTACAGAGGCTATGAAAGAGAGTCTGGAGATGATGCATGGAAACTTCGGAAGATATCTGATGCTGAAGATAAGCTTTATCCCATTGATGTTTCTTTCTGTTTTTACATTCTATATTGCACTCTTGTGGATATTTCCATATATGGCCATGACAGAAGTAATGTTCTATCGTGATCTGACAGGGGAGCTTAAAGTGCAGAAAGAGGAAGAAGAACGTGCAGCACGAGACTATGTGAATCCCATGTTTGACAGCCATTCACAGAGTGAACAGCCACAGGAAGAACAGACGCATCCGCAGCAGTTCTGGCGTATGCCGGAAGAACCGGTTTCTTATGAAAACGAAGATGAACAGAATATTACGGACAGCACAGAAATACAGAATGTTCAGACAGAGATGGATGATAAAAAAGAGCAGAATGATTCATCACCAAAAGAAGAGGAAGAAGACAACGAACCGAAACCATGGGATGAATATTTTGACAGTCTGAAATAAAAATACAGTTTATTAAATTGAAGACCTTTTTGCTATGATAAGTATTATGATATCAGGGTTAAAATACCTTTTGGCCCTGACATCATATTATCAGAAGAAAAAGGTCTTTTCTATAGCAATTCAAGAAAAGAGAAAGGGTTTTTACGATTATGAATACAAATGAGATCAGTGGAAAGCGTCAATTGGAATTTCTGGCAGATTTTGACTATATCAGAGAGGCAGGAACTGCAGGAGAAGAAAAAGCAGCAGAAAGGATTCAGAAAACTCTGGACAGTTTTGGCGTGGAGAGTCATCTGGAAGAATTTTCTTTTGATACCTTTCAGATAAAAAAAGCAAAGCTGAAAGTAACAGAGCCATACACAAAAGAATACACAGTAACCGGATATGGAAGATGCGGAAACACAGCAGAGGGCGGGCTGGAAGCACCATTTGTGTATGCAGAGAACGGTGATGATATCAGCATTGCACATGTCAGCGGAAAGATTGTTATGGTAAATGACCCGGTGAGAAAAGATATGTACCGGAAGCTGGTGAATGCCGGTGCTGTGGGATTCATCAGTATTGCAGGTTCTCCGTTAGATGAAGGCGTGGATCTGGTTCCACGTGCATACGCTCTGCCAAAGAATCTGCCGGGAGAAGAGAAAAAGGCGACAGGAAAAGAGGCTCAGAATTATGATAACAGAATTCCTGGCGTAAGCATTCATTACAAAGATGCCATCGAACTGGTGACGAAAGGTGCATCTCAGGTATGTTTATCTGTAGAGCAGGAGACAGTAACACGTACATCCCGTAATGTAGTGGCACGTATCGATGGGACAGATAAGACAGAGGAAATCCTGACTCTGACTGCACATTATGATTCTGTTCCGGAGGGACCGGGGGCGTATGATAATATGTCCGGAGCAGCGATCATTATGGAACTGTGCAGATATTTCCATGCACACAGACCACGCAGAACAATGGAATTCATATGGTTTGGAGCAGAAGAGAAAGGTCTGTTGGGAAGTCAGAATTATATCAAAATTCATGAAAATGAACTTTCGGCACATCGTTTTAACATGAATGTAGATCTTGCCGGACAGCTTGTTGGCGGAACTGTGGCAGGTGTCACAGGTGATGCGTCTGTCTGCAGCATGATTACATACATGGCTCATGAAATCGGTATCGGAATGTCAACGAAGAACCAGATATGGGGAAGTGATTCCAATACTTTTGCATGGAAAGGAATCCCTGCAATGACGCTGAACAGAGATGGGTTTGGCATGCATACCCGTCACGACACTATTGCACTGCTGTCAGACTGGTCACTGGAGAGAAGTGCAGTTCTGCTCGGCTATATTGCAGACAGACTGGGAAATATTGAAAGCTTTCCGTTTGAACGGAAAGTGCCGGAGGAGTTTATTGCACAGCTTAATGAATATTTTGGGTAATTTACTTTTTATACGCTGTTATCCTGTGGGATTTTGACATATGTATGCCAAAATCCCGCACTTGACAAATCACTGCCAGATTGATACCCTATCACAAGAGCGTTTTTGATGATAAAAAATCAATCTGAATTCTGACAAGTGTGCCGACAAGTTGATTCTTGAAACAATCTTGCAGGATAAATTTTTTTATTTCAAGGCGGAGGAAGGAGGCGTAGCGGTGGCTACGGCGACCGACGACAACGCGGAAATAAGAAATTTAGACGCAAGATTGTTCGAGAAATCAACTTGTTGGCACACAAGCAACAAGAGGAGAGAAACAAATAATGGATATTATTCAGGTAATCACACAGGAATTGAAGGTGGAGAAATGGCAGGTAGAAGCCGCAGTCAAATTAATTGACGAAGGCAACACCATCCCATTCATTTCCCGATACAGAAAAGAAGCAACAGGTTCCCTTAATGATGAGCAGCTTCGTGCACTCTTTGAGAGACTGACGTATCTGAGAAATCTGGAAGATAAGAAGAATCAGGTATTAAAGAGCATCGAAGACCAGGGCAAGCTGACTGAGGAACTGAAGAAACAGATTCTGGATGCCCAGACATTGGTTGTAGTAGAGGACTTATACAGACCATATCGCCCGAAACGTCGTACCCGTGCGACAATTGCCAAAGAGAAAGGGCTGGAACCACTGGCAGATATCATTCTTCTGCAGATGACAGACAAGCCGGTAGAAGAGGAAGCCAGGGCGTATGTCTCCGAAGAAAAGGGTGTTAAGAATGTTGCAGAAGCATTGAACGGAGCTAAAGATATTATTGCAGAGCGTATTTCCGATGAAGCAGACTATCGTATCTACATCCGTAACCTGACAACAAAGAACGGAAGTATTTCTTCCACAGCAAAGAATGCGGAAACTCAGTCTGTATATGAGATGTATTATGAATTTGAGGAGCCGGTCAGGAAATTGGCAGGACACCGTATTCTTGCGTTAAACCGTGGTGAGAAAGAGAAATTTATCACCGTTAAAGTAAATGCACCGGAGGAAGACATCCTTCGTTATTTAAATAAGAGAGTGATCAAAAAAGACAACCCGAATACAACTCCGATTCTGAAAGCAGTTGTAGAAGACAGTTACAAACGTCTGATCGGACCGGCTATCGAGCGAGAAATCCGCAGTGACCTTACTGATAAGGCAGAAGACGGCGCGATCCATGTATTCGGCAAGAATCTGGAACAGCTTCTGATGCAGCCTCCAATCGCAGGCAAAGTCGTACTTGGATGGGACCCTGCGTTCCGTACAGGCTGTAAGCTGGCAGTTGTAGATGCAACAGGTAAAGTTCTGGATACAACAGTTGTTTATCCCACAGCTCCGACTACTGAGAAAAAGATCCGTGCTGCCAAGGATACAGTGGAAGGTATGATCGAAAAATACGGTGTATCCCTTATTTCAGTAGGAAACGGTACAGCATGTCGTGAATCCGAGCAGGTAATCGTAGATATGCTCAAAGAAATCCCGGAAAAAAAGGTGCAGTATGTTATCACAAATGAGGCAGGAGCATCTGTGTATTCTGCAAGCAAACTGGCGACAGAGGAATTCCCGAACTTTGATGTAGGACAGAGAAGTGCGGCTTCCATTGCAAGACGTGTACAAGATCCGCTTGCAGAACTGGTTAAGATCGATCCGAAATCTATCGGTGTGGGTCAGTATCAGCATGATATGAACCAGAAGAAACTGGATGAAGCATTAAGCGGCGTTGTAGAAGACAGTGTAAATAAAGTTGGTGTAGATTTAAATACAGCATCTGCATCTTTGCTTGAGTATATTTCCGGTATCAGCAAAGCAATTGCCAAAAATATCGTAGCTTACAGAGAAGAGAACGGTCAGTTTACAGACAGAAAAGAACTTCTCAAAGTAGCGAAATTAGGACCGAAGGCATTTGAACAGTGTGCAGGTTTCATGCGTATTTCCGGTGGAAAGAATCCTCTGGATGCAACAAGTGTACATCCTGAGAGCTATGAAGCAGCATCTGCACTTCTTTCAAAACTTGGATATAAGCCAAATGATGTTGTGGCAGGAAATCTCCTTGGACTTTCCCTGCAGGTAAAAGACTATAAGAAGATGGCAGCAGAACTGGGAATCGGTGAGATCACACTTCGTGATATTGTAAAGGAACTGGAGAAACCGGCCCGTGATCCTCGTGATGACATGCCGAAACCAATCCTTCGTTCAGACGTTCTTGAAATGAAAGATCTGAAAGAAGGAATGGTGCTGAAGGGAACTGTCCGTAATGTTATTGATTTCGGTGCATTTGTAGATATCGGTGTACATCAGGACGGTCTGGTGCACATTTCCGAGATGACAGAGAGATTTATCAAACATCCTCTGGAAGCGGTGAGTGTAGGGGATATCGTAGATGTAAGAGTAATCGGAGTTGATATGAAGAAAAAACGTATCAGCTTATCCATGAAAGGATTAAATAAATAATATCAATAAAACAGGGATTGCCACTGCAGACCGGATATCTGCAGGAGTGATCCCTGTTTTTTGGGGTACTGCTGTCTGCAGTAACAGTTATTCTGTTTCCCGGTGTGATGTGAGGTGTTCTTCAAGACTGCGTGCTGCAATGCTCTGTGGCCTTTTTACATTGCGGATCAGACAAATCTTTCGTTCAGGAAGAGGCTCTTCAATGGGGATCTGGACGATTTTCCCCTGAGCAATATGTTCAGCAGCAAGCTCTTCAGGGAAGAATCCGATTCCCAGGTTGTGCTGCACCATAGGGAAGATCTGGTCAGTAGTTGCCACTTCCATATCAGGTGAGAAGGGAAGGTTATGGCGCATAAAATACTGTGTATATAATTCTCTTGTACTGCTTCCGGGAGCAATCCCGATCAGAGGGATATCCTGCAGATCCTGAAGACAGTGTTTGTTGGAAGCTGTTTCCGCATATTCCTCTCCACCTATAAGAATCTCGCGGAAAGAATAGAGGGGAATTCTCTGAAGTGGTTTTTTCAGAGCGACAGGTGTGGTAACTACTGCAAAGTCTACCAGACCGTTTTCCAGTGCCTGAACTGCCTGTGGTGTGGAATGATTAGAGATTCTCAGCTTTACATGTGGATAACGGTGATGAAAGACTTCCAGTTCGTTCAGCAGGAATAAACGCAGTGCGATTTCACTGGCACCAATATTTACAAGTCCGCTTTCCAGACCTTTATCTTTGAGAAGTTCATTTTCTCCTGATACAAGCTGTTCTATTGCAATTGATACATGTTCAAAAAGTCTTTCTCCTTCAATGGTCAGCTGTACTCCGCGATTGGAACGGATAAAAAGTTTACATCCCAGCTCATTCTCCAGAATATTCATACACCGGGTAATGTTAGGCTGATTGTTTCCCATAACGTCGGCTGCTTTGGAAAAACTCTTATACTGGGCAACATAGTAAAAAATACGATAATAATCAAGAATCATGATACAGTCGGCTCCTTATGCTATATAAAAATAGAATATCTGATATAGAAAAATAACGTTTGTATATCAATGTGTGAATCAGTATAATACGACTGGGTCAAAAAATCAATATAAAAGTCCTGACAATAGGACGGAGACCAAAAGGGAAGGGAGATTACCGAATATGACAACAGCAAATAAGACAATTAAGATTAATGACGTAGAGGCAGCAAAGAAACTGGTCTGTGCGGCAGTCAGATGTCCATTTGATATTGACATTGTATCTAAAGGAAAAATTTTTATTGATGCCAAATCTATTCTCGGAGTATTAAGCCTTGATGTGGAAGAACCTCTGGAACTTAAATATGATGGTTATGATGAGGATTTTGAATCAGTGATCGCAGGTCTGGCATGTTAAGATTAAAGAAAGGAATTCGCAGGTGCAGATGACATCTACAAATCTTCTATATATTTATGTGATTATCATTAATGTAGTCACATTTTTTATCTATGGCTTGGATAAAAGCAGGGCAAAAGCCGGACAGTGGCGCATACCGGAAGCGCAGCTGATATTTCTGGCGGTGATCGGAGGGTCAGTGGGAGCTCTGGCCGGTATGAAGGTATTTCATCATAAAACAAGAAAGCCGAAATTTAAGACAGGAGTTCCGGCGATACTGATTATTCAACTAATTATTTATTTTCTGTTTTCGGGAAATGAGGGGATTATTCTGCGCTTATAGCAATCCTTATAAATAATGCATATTGATTTTAGCTCATCAGAGCGTGAAATCCTGTGTCAGTAAAGCGGATATATTGTCCGCTTTCTTTTTTTGCCCGAATAAAATTGATTGTTACAGAGAATGAGGTATGTTATGCTACTCTTATATGAGAATTGCGGGATTTGCAAAGCAGCGGAGTAATTCGTAGATATCAAGTCAGGGGAAAGACATCTTTTAACCCTGATATTATATGAAAAGCTGCCTGTTAAATGAAAGAAGGGCAGAAAAATAATACATGACAAAAATATAAGAGAGCAGGTGAAAAATATTGGACCAGGAAATTCAGGAGGCAAAAAGTTTATATTACAGCTATAAGCAGTATTTTTCAGACTATCTTCCGGCTTTGACGAAACTGGGGCTGAAAGTAGTAATGGCATTGCTGGTATTTGTGGGCGGGCGCAAAGTGATCCAGTGGTTTGTTTCTTTCATAAAGAAGTCCATGGAGCGTGCGTCTGTAGACAAAGGTGTGATCCAGTTTACAGGGTCGCTGTTGAGAATTGTACTTTACATTTTGCTGGTATTTAGCATTGCCACTCATTTTGGTGTAAAGGAATCCTCTATTGCAGCACTGCTTGGTACTGCCGGTGTAACGGTAGGTCTTGCATTGCAGGGCGGCCTTGCAAATATCGCAGGCGGGATCATGCTTCTGATCTTCAAACCATTTCAGGTGGGGGATTATATCATTATCGCACAGCAGAATGGGTGCGAAGGAACTGTATACAAAATAGAAATCTGTTATACAACTCTGATTTCCATAGATAACAAACACATTGTAATCCCAAATGGAACGCTGTCCGGCAGCATTATTACAAATGTAACTGCCAGAGATCTTCGTAAGCTGGAGATCAAAGTAGGAATTTCTTATGATTCAGACATTAAGAAAGCAAAAGCAATCCTGGAAGAAATCCTTCATAATGATGAAGATACGAAAGACGACCAGGGAATGGTGGTGTTTGTAGATGAGCTTGGAGAGAGCGCAGTGGTCATGGGCCTGCGTGTGTGGGTGGCTACGGAGAAATACTGGCCTGCCAGGTGGCGGCTTAATGAACTGATTAAAGAAGCATTTGATGCAAACGGAATTGAAATCCCGTACAATCAGTTACAGGTTCATGTGAAGAAACAGATATGATAACAACATAAGTCCTCTGAACCAACTATAAGGTTTAGAGGATTTATTGTTTGTACAGATTATAGCCAAATAATACCAAACAAGAATAAATAATCCTTGATCGATAGTGATTTATACCAATTTTACTGTCAGATATTGGTATAATACCACCAAAATAATATAAAATACGACAAAATAATTGACAATAGGACAACAGATTGCTATACTGGAGTCAAGTTAAACAACTAAGTGTTTTTATGAAGATGCAAAGGCGCATGTAAGTAAATGGATTGCTGCACGATTTTTATACATTGCAAAGACGCAAAAATATAAAAACACTTTTTTTGTACCCAAAATTAACTTCGTGATTGTAACTAAGTAACAATGTACAGAAAGAAAAGGAGAGAAAACTATGAAAATGTACAAAAAAGTTATGGCAGCAGCTCTTGCAGGAGTAATGACAGTTTCCATGTCCGCTACAGCATTTGCAGCAGATGATGACGGCTATATTCTCAAAGCCACAAATGAAGATTCCAAATCATCCGACAATGATCTGGTGATCGCAATCGAAGGAAGCGTAAGTTCCATGGACCCGGCAAACATTCCGGATACAAACGCAATCTCTGCTACACGTGGTGTATACGAGACACTGGTTTCTTTTGATGAGAACCAGGAATTAACAGGCAAACTTGCTGAATCATGGGAAGTTTCCGATGACTCTCTTACTTATACTTTCAAACTTCGTCAGGGCGTTAAATTCCAGGACGGAACAGACTTCAATGCAGCAGCAGTTAAAGCAAACTACGATCGTGTAGTTAACAAAGACAACAATCTTCGTCAGAGAAGAACATTTATTGTAACTAACGAAGACGGATCTGAAACACCTCGTGTAGACAGCATTGAAACACCGGATGATTACACACTGGTTATCAAACTGACACAGGCATGGGCACCATTTATCAACCGTCTGACACAGTTCTGTATCATCAGCCCTGCAGCTCTTGAAGAGTATGGCAATGATATCATGAACCATCCATGCGGAACCGGCCCATATGTATGTACAGAATGGGAAGAGGGAGACCACACAAGCTTTAAGCGCAATGATGATTACTGGGGAGACAAACCGGGTGTTGACACTGTAACAATCAAAGAGGTTCCGGAAGCAGGTGCACGTACAGCTATGCTTCAGACAGGTGAAGCAGATTTCATCTATCCTACACCGTCTGACCAGATTGAAGCAATCAAAGGAACAGACGATGTAAACATCCTTACAACAGACTCCAACATCATGAGATATGTAACTCTGAACATGGATCTGGAACAGCTTTCTGATGTAAAAGTACGTCAGGCTATGAACTATGCGATCGACAAAGATGCATACATCCAGTTAATGTATTCCGGATACGGAAAACCGGCTACATCTGTAGTTCCATCTATCATCGGTGGATATGAAGAGCAGGAAGCTTACGCATATGATGTAGACAAAGCAAAAGAACTTATGAAAGAAGCTGGATACGAAGACGGATTCAAACTTACTCTGTGGGGCGATAACACAACACAGGAAATCAAAGGTATGACATTTATTTCCCAGCAGCTTGCTCAGATCGGTATCGAAGTTGACGTTCAGCCAATGGAGCCTGCAACTGTAAGTGACAAGATTTATGTTGACAAAGAAGATGCTGAGATCAATATGTGGTATGTAAACTGGTCTGCATCTGACTTCACAATGGATGGTTCTTTACGTTCCCTGCTTTACAGCACAATGTGCCCTCCGACAAGTGCAAACACAGCATACTTCAATGATGCTGATTTTGATAAAGATATGGACGAAGGTCTTGCAACAGCTAACGAGGAAGAGCAGGCTAAATACTACGGCGATGCTCAGAAGATCGCATGGGAAGCATGCCCATGGTTATTCCTTGGCAATGACCAGATCATCTATTCTACAAAATCTTATCTGTCTGGCGTATATGTATCTCCGGACGGAGCATTTAACTTCGCAAATGCAACTTTAGCACAGTAAGTAATGGGGTTGAGAACAGGCTGCGAAGAACATAAATCTGGCTGCCTGATCTGAAATTGCAGCAATTCCATAAAATACTGCCGATACGGCAGTGTGAATACAGGACAAAGATGTTCGAACCGGAGAACTGCCATAAGATTTACTATGGCAGTTCTCTGACTATAAAGCATCAAATATAAACAACAGGTAAGAAAATAATAAGGAGGAAAAATATGGGACGTTATTTAGGTAAACGTTTGGCAAGTACGATCCCGCTGCTTCTGGTTATCTCATTTGTAGTATTTATGTTTATCCATATGATTCCCGGTGATCCGGCAAGACTGGTAGCCGGTCAGGATGCAACAAAGGAAGATGTGGCAGTTGTACGTGAGCAGCTGGGACTGGATGAGCCATTACTTGTACAGTATGGTAAATATATGAAAGGTCTTTTTACAGGAGATCTGGGAAACTCTATCAAAAATGGTAAAACCGTAGTAGAGACAATCGCACCAAGACTGAAACCAACTATCATGCTGACATTCTCATCCATGATATGGGCTGCAATCATCGGTATTGCAATCGGTATCATCGCTGCCGTATTTCATGGCAGAATTCTTGATTATGTAGGTATGATCATAGCAATCGCAGGTATATCTGTTCCAAGCTTCTGGTTAGGTCTGGAATTGATTCAGCTTTTTTCAGTAAGCCTGGGATGGCTTCCAACCAGTGGACTGGAAACCTGGAAGAGTTATATTCTTCCATCACTTACAATGGGAGCAGGAATCATGGCCGTACTTGCCAGATTCTCCAGATCTTCCATGCTTGAGACTATGCGTGAGGACTATGTGCGTACCGCACGTGCCAAAGGTCTTTCGGAATCACTGGTTGTTATGCGCCATGCATTTAAGAACTCTCTGATCGAGATCGTAACAGTAGCCGGACTTCAGATCGGTGGTCTCCTTTCCGGATCTGTTATGGCAGAGACAGTATTCTCCATCCCCGGACTTGGACGTCTTCTGGTAGACTCCATCCAGATGAGAGATTACAAAGTTGTTCAGGCATTACTTCTGTTCTTTGCTACAGAATATATCCTGATCAACCTGATCGTAGATGTTCTTTATGGTGTGATTAACCCAAGAGTACGTTATGAGTAGAGGAGGAGAGAAGATGGCAGATAAGAACACAACATCAAATATTAACCTTGCTGCTGCCGAAGAACTCCCTAAGGCACAGAGCAAGTTCAAAGAATTTGTCAAGAAATTCATGAAGAGAAAAACAGCAGTGATTTCTCTGGCATTTATAGTTTTTATTATCTTAATGGCGATCATTGGACCATATGTAGTTCCGTATGATCCGCAGGCACCGGATTACACAGCTATGATGCAGGGGCCAAGCGCAGCCCACATTTGGGGAACCAATGAATACGGACAGGATGTTTTCTCCCGTCTGATGGTTGGTACCAGACTTTCTCTTACATGCGCGCTGACAGCGACGATTATTGGTACGGCTATCGGTGTTGTTCTCGGACTGATCGCAGGTTTCTACGGCGGAATTATCGATGCCCTGATTATGAGATGCTGTGATGTACTTTTCGCTTTCCCTGATATCCTGCTGGCTATCGCAGTTGTTGCCATCATCGGACAGGGTATGGTAAACGTTATGATCGCAGTTGCGGTATTTACAGTGCCGTCCTTCGCACGAATCATACGAAGCGCGACGATTTCCGTAAAGCAGGCTCCTTATGTAGAGGTTGCCCGTTCCCTGGGATGTTCAAACACAAGAATCCTGTTTGTACATATTTTCCCTGGTACGATCCAGTCTATGATCGTTAACTTTACCATGCGTGTAGGCACTGCAATCCTTGCTGCATCATCCTTAAGCTTCCTGGGATTCGGTGCAAATGTTACAGAGCCTGACTGGGGTTCCATGCTTTCCACAGGACGTAACTATCTGAATACAGCTCCTCACATGGTACTGTTCCCTGGTATTCTGATCTTCCTTACAGTTCTGGCATTCAACCTGCTGGGCGACGGTCTCAGAGATACCCTGGATCCAAAGATGAACTAGGAGGAAGAAACCATGGCAGAAAAATTATTAGAAGTAAAAAACCTCCGTACGGAGTTTAAAAGAGATAAAACATGGGTGACAGCAGTTAATAATGTAAGTTTCTCCATTCAGCCGGGTGAGATTCTTGGTCTGGTAGGAGAGTCCGGATGCGGTAAATCCGTAACCTCCCTTTCCATTATGAAACTTCTGGCACGTAACAGTAAGATTTCCAACGGTGAGATCCTGCTTAATGGCAAGGATCTTCTCAAAGAAGATAAAAAAGGCATGAGAAAGATCAGAGGACGTGAAGTTGCCATGATCTTCCAGGAGCCGATGAACTCTCTGAACCCATGTATGAGAATTGAGAAACAGCTGACAGAAGCAATCCTGCTCCATAACAATTTCTCAAAAGAAGAAGCGCACAACAGAGCATTCGAAGTACTGAGATCAGTAGGTATCCCTGAACCGGATATGACATTAAAGAGTTATCCGCACCAGCTTTCAGGCGGTATGTGCCAGCGTGTTATGATTGCTATGGCAATGTCCTGTGAGCCGGAGCTTCTCATCGCAGATGAGCCGACTACAGCCCTTGACGTTACCATTCAGGCACAGATCCTGGAGCTGATGGAGGACATCAGGGCAAAGAAGAATACAGGTATTTTGATGATTACACATGACCTTGGTGTTGTTGCTGAAATGTGCTCCAGAGTTGTTGTTATGTATGCCGGCCGAATCGTAGAAGAAGCGCCTGTGCAGGAACTTTTTGCAGATCCGAAACATCCATATACACAGGGGCTGATTGGTTCTGTACCGAAACTTGGAAGTGGTGTGGAATCTCTTCCGTCTATTCCGGGAAGCGTACCGGATCTGTCCGTAATGCCGAAAGGATGTAAGTTTGCACCGAGATGTAAATATGCAATGGATATCTGTCATCAGCAGGAGCCGGAGCTTGCAGATATCAACGAAGCAGGCACCAGAAAATGCAGATGCCATCTGCTCAACAAAACTGGAAAGGAGGCGTAACCTGTGAGCGAGCCGTTATTATCAGTAAAGAATATGAAGAAAACATTCCAGGCAAACGGAGGAATGTTCAGCAAGAAGAAATTTGTCCATGCTGTAAATGATGTATCATTCGATATCTATCCGGGTGAAACTTTCTCTCTGGTAGGTGAGTCCGGATGCGGGAAATCTACGACAGGTAAACTGATCGATCATCTGATCACACCGGATTCCGGTGAGATCTGGTTTGAAGGAAAAGAAATCTCCAGACTTTCCGAGAAAGAAATGCGTCCGCTGCGTTCTGATATTCAGATGGTTTTCCAGGATCCGTACGGTTCCCTAAATCCGAGAATGAAAGTTCAGGATCTCATCGGTGAGCCACTTCTGATCCACACAAATATGAGTGCAGGAGAGCGTCTTAAGAAAGTACATGAACTTCTCGGCACTGTAGGATTAAGTCCGTCTCATGGAGAGCGTTATCCACATGAATTCTCTGGTGGTCAGCGCCAGCGTATCGGAATTGCCAGAGCACTGACAGTGCAGCCAAAGCTGATCATTGCAGATGAACCGGTATCTGCCCTTGATGTTTCTATCCAAGCGCAGGTATTAAATCTTCTGCAGCAGTTACAGAAAGACTTTAATCTTACCTATCTGTTCATTTCCCATGACCTGAGTGTCGTTGAGATGATTTCAGACAGGATCGGTGTTATGTATCTGGGTACGATCGTAGAGACAGCTCCGAAGAAAGAACTGTATGCAAACCCGAGACATCCATATACAAGAGCACTTCTTTCCGCAGTTCCGATCCCGGATCCGGAAGTGAAGAAAGAGCGTATTACATTAAAAGGTGATCTTCCAAGTCCGAGTAATCCGCCAAGCGGATGTCTGTTCCATACACGCTGCCCACATTGTACAGAAAAATGTAAGACACAGGTGCCGACACCTGTTGAAATTGCACCGGGTCATATTGTAAAATGTCATTATCCGGAACTTACAGAATAGGAATTCCGAAATAACAATATTACACCTGAAGATGAACAGTGAAGAAAACAGGATTCACTGAGAGATACAGGTCATCATGAATGGATGAGGAAAGAGGGGCTATGTTTACTGAGGAAAGACAAAGCGCAATAGAGAAATGTCTTCGTGAAAACGGAAAAGTCAAGGTTAAGGAATTGAGTGAAATGTTTCAGGTCACAGAAGACTGTATCCGAAAAGATCTTAAGATTCTTGAAAACGCCGGTAAGTTAAAGAGAACCTACGGCGGCGCAATCCTTTCACAGGATTATCCGTTGAAGAGAGACGTAGTAGACAGACGCCAGTTTAACCTTGACAAAAAGAGAACAATTGCAGCCAAAGCATTTAAACTGATTAAGAATAACGAAACGATTTTCCTTGATATTTCTACCACAAATATCGAGCTGGCAAAGCTTCTTGCCACGTCAAATATGCGTGTGGTAGTGGTGAGCAATATGATAGATATCCTGCAGATCCTTGCCACAAATCCATCCATTACCGCAATCGGTACAGGGGGAACAATGTACCAGACAGTAAACGGATTTATGGGAGCTGCAACGATAGAAGTGATCAAACAGTATAGCTTTGACCGTGCATTTATAGGAAGCTGCGGTGTGGATATGACTGATTGTGCAATTACTACATTGGGGGTAGAGGACGGATTGACAAAGAAAGCAGCCGTGCACAGCAGCAGACATAAATATGTTGTTATGGAAAGGGATAAATTCTATTTCAATGATTCTTATAAATATGCATACTTTGATGATATCAGCGGAATTGTTACGGATGAATTTCCAGATGATACGATCGTGAGTACACTGGAGAGAGCCGGGGTGAAATTGTTCTGATGCAGGTAAGTCTTCGGGGGACTTATCTGATCTGGTTAAATCAGTCAGCAGAAAGGATGATCTGTCTGGCTTAAATGAAAAAAGATGGAGGCAAGTACGTGAAAGAATATATTTTGGAAGCCTGTGTAGATTCTGTAGAATCTGCTATGGCAGCGGTTGAAGGAGGCGCAGACAGACTGGAACTTTGCGGTAACCTGATCATCGGCGGAACCACTCCGGGACCGTGGCTTTTTGATGAAATAAGAAAGCGTTCGGATATCAGGATCCATGCTCTGATCCGTCCGCGTTTTGGAGATTTCTGCTATACAGATGCAGAATTTTCCATGATAAAGCATGCAGTGGAAGATTTCAGGAAAATGGGTGCCGAAGGTGTTGTATTTGGGGTGCTGAAGCCGGATGGCACATTAAACATGGAACAGATGAAAGAGCTGATGGAGGCGGCAGGGGATATGTCGGTGACTCTTCACAGAGCTTTTGATGTATGTGTGGATCCAATAGAAACAATGGAACAGGCAATCTCACTGGGAATCAATACGATCCTTACTTCAGGTCAGCGTAATGTATGTCTGCAGGGGGCAGATCTGCTGAAGGAACTGGTAGAGAAGAGTCAGGGACGTATCACGATCCAGGCAGGAAGTGGCGTGGGAGCAGAAGTGATCCGCCAGCTTTATCCGCTTACAGGAGTCAGGGCTTATCATATGACCGGAAAGAGAGTCATTGACAGTGAGATGCAGTTTCGCAAGGATGGAGTCAATATGGGACTTCCGATGCTGAGCGAATATGAGATATGGCGTACGGATGTAGATAATATCCGTGCCGCAAAGAAAGTTCTGGAGGAATTATAATGGCAGAACCGAGAGTTTTTTTAAAAGAGAACAGGGGCCGAATTGAAGAGAACTACCTGGAGCAGGCAAAAAACCTGCCCCGGGTTTTTGCGCCTGTAGACGAAAAATTACAGAAATGTACAGAGGAAGTGGCACTTGCATGTAAATATTTATATGCGTTTATGCCGTACAGTGACATTGGCAATTATCCGTTTGAAGTATTTCTGGACTATGCAGAGAATGGTGTGAAGCTCTGGAAAGAGAATCCACAGGTTGCAGATCTTCCGGAAGAAATCTTCCTGAATTATGTGCTGTTTCACAGAGTAAATGAGGAAGAGATCGCACAGTGCAGAACTTATTTCCGCACAGAGATCGGAAGCAGAATACAGGGAATGAACTTCAGAGAAGCAGCGCTGGAAGTGAATTACTGGTGTGCCGAAGAAGCTACTTATCATTGTACAGATGACCGTACTTTATCTGCGATTTCTGTGTACCGCAGAGGAAATGGCAGATGTGGTGAAGAGTCCGTATTCACTGTAAATGCACTGCGAAGTGTAGGCATACCTGCCCGCCAGGTATATGCACCGAAGTGGTCTCACTGCGATGACAATCACGCCTGGGTAGAAATCTGGTGTGACGGCAAATGGTATTTCCTCGGAGCCTGTGAGCCTGAAGAAATCCTGAATAAAGGATGGTTTACAAACGCTTCTTCCAGAGCAATGATGATCCATTCACGTGTGTTTGACACCAAGATCCCGGAAGGTGAGGTGATCGGCACAGATGGTATGGTGACCATGCTGAATGAATTGAAAAGGTATGCAGTAACCAAAGAAATTACAGTAACAGTAAAGGATATGCAGGGGTTACCCACAGAGGGAGCTGAGGTTTCCTTTGAGGTACTGAACTATTCAGAGTATGCATCGATCGCAGAGAAGAAAACGGACAGTAAGGGAACTGCCAGACTGACAACAGGACTTGGAAGTCTGCATATTTCCGCAAGAATGTGTTCTGACGGCGAGTGGTTCTATGCAGAAACAGTTATGAACACTGAGAAAGAAGATAACTGTGAACTTTGTCTGGTACCGCAGGATAAGAGAAATGACAGAGAATCAGAAAAGTGGACGGCAGCAGATATATTTGCTCCTCATGATGCACCTGTAAACACAGATATGCCGACTCCGGAACAGAAGGCGAAGGGAAATAAGCGTCTGGCAGCAGCCAATGCACACAGAGAGCAGAAAGTAAGAAACTGGTCAAATCCGGAATGTGAACGTTTCCTGGAAAAAGAGGTAAACAGGATAGAAGAAGCTATTGCTGCCTCATACAGAGAAGATCTCCTGAGGGTTCTCACAGAGAAAGACAGAACTGACTGTATCAGTGACGTTCTAGAGGAACACCTGGAGCTGGCAATCCCATATCATGGTATGATGAAAAAGGATACCTTTGTATCTTATGTGTTAAATCCAAGAGTGGATGATGAAGTTCTTCAGAAATACAGAAGAGAGATCAAGAAGCATTTTTCCAGAGCTGAGAAACAGGAGCTGAGAGATGATCCTTCCAGAATCTGGAATCTGATCGAGAAGGCAATTGTTTCCAGACCGGAGAAAGAGCGTTCCAGTGTGATCACAACACCGGCAGGATGCATAAGGACCTGTACAGGAAGCTTCCTGTCAAAGAAAATCCTGTTTGTTGCAATAGCGAGAACCCTTGGAGTAGCGGCAAGACTGAATCCACATGATCGTTCTATGGAATATATGGAAAACGGAAGATTCGTTCCTGTGCTTGCAAGAACAGAGAAGAACTGTACTCTGATCCTGAAAGCAGGAGAGACTGTACAGTGGAAATATTTCCAGAACTGGAGTATTGCAAAACTGGAGAATGGAAGATATACATCACTGAAACTGGGAGCAGAGAATTTCGAAGATCAGATCCTGAATCTGCCGTTGGAATCCGGAAACTACAGGATTCTTACTTCAAACAGACTTCCAAATGGAAATATGTTTGCAAATGAATATCATTTTGAAATTCAGCCCGGAGAGACAAAGGAGATCGAGTTGGTACTCAGGGAAGCAGATCTGGAGGATATGCTGGAGAATATTTCCATGCCGGAATTCATGCTGAAAACTGAGGATGGTACAGAAGTGAAAGCATCTGATCTTACAGCAGACGGAAAACATATCCTTATGTTTCTGGAAGAAGAAAAAGAGCCTACTGAGCATATCTTAAATGAAATGATGGAGCAGGAAGAGGCTTTCGCAGGATATGCAGAGCAGATTATTTTTGTAGTGAGAAGCAAAGAAGCACTGGAGACACCGACACTGTCCAAAGCACTTGCAAAGTTAAAAAATATTCAGATTTATTATGATGATTTCTCAGAGATTATCAATACTCTGGGAAGGCGTATGTACGTAGATCCGGACAAACTTCCGCTGATTATTGTGACGAATGGAACCCTGAATGGGATTTATGCGACCAGCGGTTACAATGTAGGAACCGGGGATATGCTGCTTAGATTAATGTAACAGAGCGATAAATAAGATGCCCGGAGATGACACCTGTGAGCATCTTCTGGTATTGCCGGATTACATTATTGTATAGATGTAAAGGATTGGATATTGAATTTGCATTTACATAAAGGAGATAAAAATCATGTATCAGTTTAACAGAAAAGAATATGAAGAACGTATGAAATGGTATCAGGATGCCCGTTTCGGAATGTTTATCCACTGGGGATTATATTCTATTCCTGCAAGAGGAGAATGGGTACGCAGTACAGAGGAGATGCCTGAGGAAGAATACCTTCCGTTTATGAAAGAATTTGATGCCAGAGACTATAATCCGAAACAGTGGGCAAAAGAGGCAAAGGCAGCAGGTATGAAATATGTGGTTCTGACTGCAAAACACCATGATGGTTTCTGTTTATTTGACAGTAAATACACAGATTATAAAGTTACCAATACACCTGCAGGAAGAGATCTGATCAAAGAATATGTGGAAGCTCTTCGCGAAGAAGGTCTGAAAGTCGGTCTGTATTTCACCTTACTTGACTGGCATCATCCGGACTATCCTCATTACGGAGACCGCATCCATCCTATGAGAAACCATCCGGAATGCAGTAATGAAAACAGAGATTTTTCTCGTTATATAGAGTATATGTACAATCAGGTGGAAGAGGTCTGCACAAATTATGGAAAAATCGATATTATGTGGTTTGACTTTTCCTATGACGATATGCGAGGCGAGAAATGGGGAGCAACCAGACTGATAGATATGGTCCGCAGATTACAGCCGGGAATCATCATTGATAACCGTCTGGAAGTCAGTGGTGAGGGAAGAGGATCTCTGTATGAATGCGATCCGACACCGTATCATGGCGATTTTATAAGCCCGGAACAGATCATCCCGCCGGAAGGAATCTGTGACAAAGAAGGGAATCCGATGGTATGGGAAGCATGCTTCACCATGAACAATAACTGGGGCTACTGCGCAAATGACCACTATTACAAACCTGCTTCCATGCTGATCAAGAAGCTGGTAGAGTGTGTTTCCAAAGGTGGAAATATGATCCTGAATGTAGGACCTGATGCGAAAGGTAAATTCCCGAAAGAATCCTCCGCGATCCTGGCGGAAATCGGACGCTGGATGGATAAGAACCATGACAGTATCTATGGATGCGCTCCGGCAGCAGATATCCCGAAACCGGATTACGGACGTATCACCAGAAATGGAAACAAGTATTATGTCCATATTTATGAGAATACATTAGGACCACTGCCGCTGATCGGATTTGACAAGAATAAGATTGTGAAAGTACGTGCCCTGGATGACGGACATGAAGTGCCGATTTCTACTTTATGGGTGCACAGCGATTATCCGGATATCGCATTTGTTGACCTTGGCCCGGATCCTGTACTGCCGGATCCTGTAGACTATGTGTTGGAAGTAGAGATGGCTGAATAAAGATATAGAATACAAAAAAGCTGCCGTATGGCAGCTTTTTTGTATTTCTTAACCGAACTGAGATGCAGGTGTCTGCCTGGTTCAGCATCGGTTTCTCTTGTTTACGAAATAATTCAGAATCCCACCGCCTACGATAATAACAAGTGCAACAGCAACAACACGTTTCGCTGCTTCCTGCGGCATCTGGCTTTTGGAACCGATGGAATCGGAATAGAAAGTCAAGGTATAATTGATCTCATGAGGGGTACCCATGGCAGTAGTGTCTGCGATTACCGGCATGCTCTCATCCATAATGGTAACCGGGATCAGGAATTCAGAATTCGTTCCTTCCTCATTGACAGGGAGATATTTTTCACCGTCAACGATCATGTAATCATAATTAGAACTGCTCCACTGGATATCGGCAGTTACTTCGCCGTTTTTTACGGTGATCAAAGTCGGTGAAGTGACACTGGCTTTGCCGCTCCCGCCCTCCAGCTCTACCTGGATGGAATACTCCCCATCTTCTTTATCAAGAGTGAAAGCCTGTGCAGCAGGAACAGAAGTCCATACTGACAGACAGCAGATCAAAGTTGCCAGAACTGAAAAAATCTTTCTCATATTTCTTTCCTCACTTAAATTCGATAATTTTCATCATCCCACAATTGAAATTAATTGTCAATACTTTGTTGAAAAAGTTATCCTGTTTTAGTATAATAAAAGGTGCTGTCCGCACGCAACATCATTGAGAACGTAGTGAACAGTGAGCACAATAAATGAATATCTGTGAATTGCTTTGCTGCGAAGCAGCTCCTGCAATTCTGATATCATAAAAATGTATATGCAAATCACAGGAGGATATGGTAATGAGAGGAATTTTATACGGAGTAGGAGTTGGCCCCGGAGATCCGGAACTTATGACATTAAAGGCAGTGCGCCTGATCAAAGAGAATGATATTATTGCAGTACCGGGCGCAGAGGTGCGTGAAACAGTTGCATATAAGATCGCAGTACAGGCAGTACCTGAGCTTGCAGACAAAGAACTCCTGCCAATCTATATGCCAATGACACACGATAAGGCAGAACTGGAACTGAACCATGAAAAAGGAGCCAAGGCGCTGGAAGCAGCACTTGATACAGGTAAGAATGTAGTATTTCTGACACTTGGAGATCCGACTATCTATTCAACATTTTCATATGTGCAGAAGAGAGTAGAAGCAGATGGATATGAGACAAGACTGGTAAGCGGCATCACTTCCTTCTGCGCAACAGCAGCACGCCTGAATATCCCGCTTACAGAGTGGAACCAGCCTCTTCATGTACAGCCTGCAGTTCACCGCCTTGACAGTGAACTGGATCAGCCGGGTACCTATGTGCTGATGAAATCCGGCAAAAAGATGAATCAGGTAAAGGAAATTCTGGCAAAAAGCGGACGCAATATCCGTATGGTGGAGAACTGTGGAATGCCGGATGAGCATATTTACAACAGTGTAGAAGAAATTCCGGATGATGCAGGCTATTATTCTCTGATCATTGCAAAGGAACAGGATGGAGGATTATGATCGAAACCAGAGATCTGACAAAAACCTTTGACAATTTTACAGCTGTGGATTCCCTGAACCTGAAAATTGAAAAAGGGGAATTTTTTGGCCTTCTTGGACCGAACGGAGCAGGCAAGACAACGACCATCAGCCTGCTCTCAACCCTTCTTCTTCCGACAAAGGGAGAAATCCTCATAGACGGTCAGCAGCTTACGAGACAACGTCCTGATCTGAAAAGAAAAATCAGTGTGATCACCCAGGAATATTCTATGCGTCAGGATATGAATATGGATGAGATTATGGAATACCAGGGACGGCTCTATTTTATGCCGCGAAAGCAGATAAAAGAAAGAACAGAAGAACTTCTGGAGTTCTGTGACCTGCTGAAGTTTCGCAAACGTACAGTCCGTAAGCTTTCCGGTGGAATGAAGCGTAAGCTGATGGTCTGTCGGGCATTACTGACAGATCCGGAGATATTGCTTTTGGATGAACCCACAGCAGGTATGGATGCTCTTTCCAGAAGACAGATGTGGAATCTTCTGCGTAAGCTTAATGAGAAAAATCTGACGATCCTGCTGACTACTCATTATATGGAAGAAGCACAGAGTCTCTGTAATCGTGTGGCACTGATGGATCATGGTAAGCTGGAGGAGGTAAGTACTCCGTCAGCACTGATTGAGAGTCTTGGTGCTTATGCAGTGGACGAGATGACAGCAGATGGAACACAGAATCACTATTTCCATACACGACAGGAAGCAATCCGGTATCTGGAAGAGCTTACAGGGCAGGCGTCTCTTCGCGAGACAACACTGGAAGATGTCTTTGTAGAAAGAGCCGGGAAGCATTTGATTTCAAAATAGCAGATATTAACTGAATCAGGGAAGTCCCCTGCGGAGGTTGCGAAAAAAGTTAGAATAATCTGGAGAAAAATGTATGGGAATTATAACAATATTATGGGAGAAGTGGGTAGAATTCCGCCGGGATTTCTATAAAATCACACTGGCGGCAATGATTGCACCGCTAATGTATCTGATCGTATTCGGAATGGGAATCCAGACCACTTCTCATGGACAGCCATACCTGAACTTTCTGATTCCGGGTGTGGTATCACTGACAACTATGAACGGAAGCTTCAACGCCATTGCGCAGAACCTAAACGTACAGAGACTGTATGAGAAGGCTTTTGATCAGGTGATGATCTCCCCCACACCATTATGGCAGTTTATTGCCGGACAGATCATCGGGGGAAGTCTGCGTGGTCTGTATGCAGGAGGAATCATACTGCTTCTTACAGCACCTATTGAGACAGGACTGATCTTCAACGGATGGTCCTTTCTGGTGATGTTCCTGAACGGAGCAGTATTCTCAGCCATCGGCGTGGTGGTCTCCTTTCTGGCAAAGAATCACGCAGACGTGCCGAGGTTTTCCAATTATATCATTATGCCTATGGCATATTTGTGTAACACCTTTTTCTCAACAGAGAAACTTCCGGGATTTGTAGGCAAGTTTGTATCAGCCTTGCCATTATCCCAGACCAGCCATCTGATGAGAAGCATTTCATCAGGTGAGGCGGTGAATTACACTGGTATTGGGATTCTGCTTCTTTATCTGCTGGTGTTTACTGTAGCAGCATCATGGTTTATTTATAAGAAGAAAAATCTGTAACTGACTGACAAGGAGGAGCCTGTGCTCCTCCTTGATCTGTTTAAGTATTATATATCAATGTGAATTTTTGTAAAGAGAAAACAGGGAACCATATATGTTACTGTTCACACACCACTATCCCGCGAGGTGTTTTGGTATGAATATGCCAAAATCCCGAGACATACAAGCCCAAATTCCATTGCCGCAGGCAATCTGGAATGAATTTTGGCTACGTTACTGTGAACGGAGTGAACAGTAACGAAAACAGGGAACCATATATTGGCAGTATATCCAATTATTGACTTTTATCCTTTGGATGATATACTTAAATTATGTATAATAAACTTGTTAGCACACGAACAGTTGATTCTGGCATCTGTCCAGTTAAATTTTCACACAGCCATAATAACAGAAGAAAGGGCATACATTATATGAGTAAGCCAAAGATATTAATCGTTGATGATTCACAATTAAACAGAGAAATCCTTTCCTGTATGCTGGAAGATAAATATAATATCTGTGAAGCTGAAAATGGAAAGCAGGCAGTTGAAATCCTTGAAAGATGCCATAAGGATTTTAAGCTGGTGCTCCTTGACCTGATCATGCCGGTAATGGATGGTTATCAGGTACTTGCTGTTATGAAGGAAAAGCAATGGCTGGATATGCTGCCTGTTATCTGTATTTCATCAGAGACTTCCGAAGATAGCATCCGTCGGGTTTATGGGCTGGGAGCAAGTGATTACTTCACACGTCCCTTTGATACAATGACGGTCTTTCATCGTGTTGAGAGTACGATTGAGCTGCATGATAAGATGACGGGAGACCTGCAGGATGCGATGAAAATGTTATCATCTATTTTTCACCGGATACTCAAGATTAATCTCTCGACAGATACTTATACAGTTATAAGAGGAAAAGACAGTACTGTTTCCATGCTTCCAAGTCTTTCTGAAAGCCTTAAAATGATGGCTGATTATAAGTATATTTATGAAGAGGATCAGGAAGAATATTTGAAATTCTGCAGTATAGATAATCTGAGAAGAGAACTTGCGAAAGGCAGAGAACGCATTTACCTGAACTACAGAACTCTGATAAAACAGGAGTACCGCTGGGTATGTATGGAAGTCATCAGAAGTGCAGAATATAAACCGGATGACCAGATTGCCATGATGTATATCCGGGATATCAATGATGAATATCTGAAACAGCTGGATAAGATCATACGTCATGCAAAAGATGCGTTTGCCTCAGTTACAGTAAATATTTCGGATGGAAGCTGTATTATGGCAAACAGCAGGATTGCTTCACTGGAGCTGAAAGATGTAAATGAACCACTGGATTCTTATATTGAGCGGATCAGTCAGTCTATTCCGCAGAGAGAAGTGAGAACTCAGTACAGAAAGGTATTTTGTGTAGATAATCTGAGGGAGTGTCTGACACAGGGAAAAGATATGATCCAATGGGAATGTCCTGTGTATGCCGCAAAAGGAATCAGTCTGAGGATGATCAGAACCACAGTTGAGATGGTCCGGAACGTTTCTTATGACAGGCTGGAAGCACTGATCTATTTTTCTGATATTACAGAGAACTATTTTTCAGAGCAGATTCCGCATATGCTGTACAGAAAGAATTTTGACAGAATAGAGATTATTGACGGGCAGAGAGACTGTGTGAGACTGGATCATCCGGGTATCTGTGCCATGGAGATGGTTCTGGCAGAAGAGATCAGTTATTCCGGTTATGTTACTGAAGTTATGAAGAAATTTGTTCCGGATGATGAGAAATCTGTATATGAAAAATGTGTGCGTCTTGATACCATTCGGAAAGAACTGCAGGAGAAAGATAGATATTCTTTCTCTGTTCATCAGTTTAATAAAAAAGGGGAGAAATGTTTAAAGAACTATACATTTTTTTACCTCAATAAATTTTTTGACATTATTGTAGCTACAGTTGAGGATATTACGGAGAAATTTGAACAGGATATTCTGACGGGCGGATATAACAGACAGGGTTTTATCCGTCATGTGGAACGGATCCTGAAAGAAAGTGAAGACAGAACCGGATATGCGGTTGTATTTTTCGATATTAAGAATTTCAAGGCAGTCAATGAGCTTTTTGGAACAAAAATCGGAGATATGATGCTGCGCAAAGTGTACGAAGATGTCCGGAAATCAGAGCTGAAGCCTCTGGTATCGGCACGTGAGGACGCAGATCATTTTATCTGTCTGGTAGAACGTAAGAATCTCGATCTGGATATGCTTACCGGAATGTGTCAGAAGAAACTTACCCGGGGAGGAAAAACACTTCATTTGTCTGTCAAATGTGGGATTTTTATGCTTGAAAAGAAAAAAATGTCTGTGAATGGAATGATTGACAGGGCAAAGATTGCCCAGAGATATATTACAGATGAGTTTGTCCAGTCATATAAGATTTATGATTCTTCCATGAAGAATACATATATAGATAAAGCAACATTAGCAGGTGAACTGGAGGAAGGGATTGAGCAGGGACAGTTCAAAGTATATTTTCAGCCTGTTGTGGATGCAATGACCGGAAAGATTGCATCAGCAGAATCTCTGATCCGGTGGTTCCACCCGAAAAAGGGATTTATTTCGCCGGGTGTATTTATTCCTGCACTGGAGGAAAGCGGACATATTTCCGAACTGGATCTGTATGTGCTGGATTCGGTTAATGAATTTCAGAAGAAACGTTATCAGTCCGATAAGATCACAGTTCCGGTATCAACTAATCTGTCATGGATGGATTTCTATGATGAGACGATCATGAACTGGCTGGAGAAGAAATGTGCAGATGCTTCCATGCCGTCCGGTCTGTGCAGAATGGAGATTACAGAAACTTCCTATGCTGCCATTGAGGCAGACAGAAATGCAACTCTGGAGGCATTAAGAGAAGCAGGGATTCTGCTGCTCCTGGATGATTTTGGAAGCGGATATTCTTCCTTTGGAATGCTCCAGAACTACAACTTTGATATTATGAAAATTGATATGAGTTTTGTGCGGCAGATAGAAACCAATACCAAAACACGCAGTATTATCCGCTTCATCATTGAAATGGCACATACTATGGATATAAAGATTATAGCGGAAGGTGCTGAAACTAAAGAGCAGGTCGAGTTCTTAAGAGACAACGGCTGTGATTATATCCAGGGTTATTATTTTTACAAACCGATGCCGGAGGAAGAGTTTGTGAAACTGCTGGATGCCGGCAGATAACAGTTACATATAATAGTCTCGCACAAACTGTACAAACTGCTTTACATGGGGGTTCAGAATCCTGTTTTTGCTGTAGACTATATAGAAACTGCGCTTATGGGCAGCTTCCTCCAGCGGAAAGACAAGAATCTGCTTTGTCCTCTGCAGGTCATTGACAGAGCGTGATGAAAGAATAGAGATTCCCAGACCATTAACAATGGACTTTTTGATGCTTTCCAGGTCATTCATGCGGGCGATTACATTCAGATTGCCTGTTGTGACGCCTGTGCGCTCCAGAAAAAGGTCCATTTCTTTTTTTGTGCCGGAGCCCTTTTCCCTGAGGATAATAGGATCTTTCAGGAAATCATGAAAAACAGCGGGTGTTTCTCTGTTCTTGAGTGCAAGATAGTGATCTGTTACAGGAGTTGCAATAACCAGCTCATCATGGCAGAAAGGAATAAACACGCAGCTCTCATCACGTGTATTCTGGCCTACCAGAGCCAGATCTACAGTTCCGTCCAGTACCCGGCTGATGGATTCAGAACTGTCTGACTGTATGGAGTGAAAATAAACATCAGGGTGCGTTTTTCCGAAAGCAGCAAGCAGTTCCGGCAAAAGATAAGAAGAAGGAATGGTAGATGCAGCCAGATCTATCATATGTTTGTGGGCACCTGTAAAATTTTCAAGCAGGTTATTTCTGATTTCCAGCATACGGACTGCACTGTCATAAAGCTGGTAGCCTTTGGCTGTGATCGTTGTTTTCTTTGTAGTACGGATGATCAGTTTCATATGCAGTTCATCTTCCAGGGAACGTATATGCGCACTGATCGTAGGCTGTGTCAGGTAGAGGCGGCGGGCCGCCTCTGAGAAGCTGCCGTAGTCCACGACAGCGACGAATGCTTCTAATTGTTTAAATTCCATTGTGAAACTCTCCTTTTATGTACGAAAACGATGTACGAGTGTACCGACAAGTTGATTCTTGAAACAATCTTGCAGGATAAATTTTCTTATTTCAAGGCGGAGGAGAGAGGCGTAGCGGTGGCTACGGCGACTGACGACAACGCGGAAATAAGAAATTTAGACGTAAGATTGTTCAAGAAATCAACTTGTTGGTACACTAGGATTGTTATAGTAATGCGGATAATGCATCTAAAGCAATATCCAGTTCCTGCTTTGTATTCTCAGGTCCGAAAGAAAAACGGAGAGTACCATCCGGGTATGTTCCAAGAGTTTTATGTGCGTTTGGTGCACAGTGAAGGCCGACTCTTGTCATAATTCCATAAGTACTGTCCAGCTCAAAGGCGGCCTGAGCCATGTCCATATGTAAGGTCTGGACGGATACAACTGCACAACGGTTTTCAATATTTTTTTTACCGATAATACGCAGAAATTTTTCTTCAGGATCCAGATTCAGGATACCATCTATAAAGTATTGTGTCAGCATTAATTCATGTTGGCGGATTTCTTCCATGGACTGTTTCTCCAGATCACAGAGTGCGGCATGAAGTCCCAGAATCCCAGGTATATTGGGAGTTCCGGGCTCGAAACGATCAGGAAGAAATGCCGGTACTTCTTCAGAATGAGAGGCACTTCCTGTTCCACCGCTGATAAGAGGCTCAATCTGCGCTGCCAGTTTATTGCGGATCAGAAAGCCACCTGTTCCCTGTGGCCCTCTGAGTCCCTTGTGACCTGTAAATGCCAGTGCGTCTATGTGACATTTCTCCATATCAATGTTAATGGTTCCTGCCGTCTGTGCAGTGTCCAGAATAAAAAGAAGCCCATGTTCTTTGCAGAAATCTCCGATTTCCTGTGCTGGCATGACAGTTCCGCATACATTAGAAGCATGAAGACAGACCACAAGCTTAGTCTCAGGACGAAGGAGTGCGGTCGCTTTATCAAGCAGAAGACTGCCGTCAGAAGTGCATGGGATCCTGTCAAAAGAAATTCCATGTTTCTCCAGCTGTACAAGGGGACGCATCACTGCATTATGCTCCATGGCAGTTACAAGTACATGATCGCCGGGGTTCAAAAGTCCTTTCAGAAGAACATTCAGACTTGCAGTGATATTTTCTGTAAAAATAACATTCTTACCCTTTCCGGAAGTAAAGTGAAAGAGCCTCAGAAGCTGTTCTCTTGTTTCAAAAATCTGTTCCTCCACAGAATAAGCTGCCCGGTATCCTCCACGATTCACATTCACAGCAGAGCCTGACAGATAATCATAAACTGTCTGTGCCACAGATGGTGCTTTTGGAAAAGACGTACTGGCCTGATCCAGATATATTTTATTCATAGCAACAAATCCCCCGATTTTTATATATAGCAATTCGTGGATATCAAGTCAGGAAAAAAATACTTTTTGACCCTAACATCATATCTTATCTGTAGTATAGCACAACTTATAAATGATTTCTATAAATAACTATAAAATACGACTATAATGAATTAGTGATTTCAGCATAAAAATGATAAAATAGATACAAAGAAATTGCGCTGACAACAAAAAAAGTCAGTGATGTACTCTCACAAAAGCAAGTGCAATAAAGACGCTGAGAGTAAATAGTGTAAAAGGAGGAAAGAAATAAATGAAAAACGAAAAGGGAACCATAGTTCTGGCAGGAGGCGTGATCGGTCTGATCGCTGCAATTCTGGTGTTTTTTGGAAATCCGGCAAATATGGGATTTTGTATTGCCTGCTTCCTGAGAGATACCACAGGTGCGCTGGGACTTCATTCAGCGGCAGCAGTTCAGTATATCCGTCCGGAGATCATTGGTCTGGTGCTTGGAGCATGTATCATTTCACTTGCTAAGAAAGAGTTCAGTCCAAGAGGCGGTTCTGCACCTGTGACCAGATTTACACTTGGTGCATTTGTTATGATCGGATGTTTGATGTTCCTCGGATGTCCATTCCGTATGATTCTGCGTCTGGCAGGCGGAGACGGAAATGCTCTGTTTGGACTTGTTGGATTTGTAGCCGGTATTCTTACAGGAACTGTTTTCCTGAAGAAAGGTTACACACTGAAACGTTCTTATAAGATGCCGAAGCTGGAAGGCAGTATTTATCCTGCATTCCAGATCGTGATGCTTCTGTTGTTGGTAGCTGCACCTGCATTTATCCATTTCACAGAGCCGGAAGGCGGACCTGGAGCAAAACATGCTGCAATTGTTATCGCACTGGCAGCAGGAATTATCGTTGGAATTCTGGCACAGAGAACACGTCTGTGTATGGTCGGCGGTATCCGTGATGCGGTACTTTTCAAAGAATATAAATTACTGTTCGGTTTTGCTGCAATTCTTGTGACAGCATTGGTAATGAATCTACTCCTCGGTGCAGTTACAGGAACATCCTATTTCAATCCGGGATTTGCGGGACAGCCGATCGCACATACAGACGGACTGTGGAACGCACTGGGAATGTATCTGGCAGGCTTTGGATGTATTCTCCTCGGTGGATGTCCGCTTCGTCAGCTGATCCTTGCAGGCGAGGGAAATACAGACTCCGCTGTGACCGTTCTCGGTCTGATGGCAGGTGCTGCTTTTGCCCATAACTTCGGACTGGCATCTTCCGGTGAAGGTCCTACAGCAAACGGAAAGATCGCAGTTATTATTGGGATTGTGGTAGTTGCTGTAATTGCGGCAGTGAATTCCATGAGAAAAGAAGAAGCCTGATTGTTGGAATGCAGACATTATTTCCGCAATCAATACGCTCGCTTTGTGGAAAGTATTTTTTAGACACACTCTAAAAGGAGAGAGACGAATGAAGAAAGTAGATGCAAGAGGTTTATCCTGTCCGGAACCAGTGATCCGTGCAAAGAATGCAATGGAATCCGGAGATAAAGAATATGAGATCCTGGTTGATAACGTAGTTGCAAAAGAGAATGTATCCAGATTTGCAACACATCAGGGATATCAGGTACAGGCAACAGAGCAGGGAGATGATATCCTGCTGAAACTTACAAGATGATCACATATATAGCAACCTTTTATTCCCATTATGGAGCTATCCAGTTTCGAAGAAACTGCCAGGCAATCAATCTGAGTGCAGAAGTCATGCCTGTCCCAAGAGATTTAAGTTCTTCCTGCGGAACCTGTGTGAGATTTCATGCAGAAGCGGACTTCCCGGAGAAAACAGAGGAAGTTGAGCAGATTGTCAGAGTAGAACCGCAGGGCTATGTGGGGATTTATCATGCGGATGAAGAATAAAAGTACCATTCAGTTCATCCTTTGAATAACTGCGCGTCGCATTCTCGTTATTTTCCAATGATGAGAGTCCGACGCGCAATTTTATTTCAATCCTGTACTATAGCAATCCTCTAAAATAATGCATCTTAATCCAGCCCATCAGAGTGTGAAATCCTGCGTCAGATATCTTTGCCGTGCGTCAGCACGCCTGCAGATATCTTCCTTGTCTTTCGCACTCTGCTGAACTGTCTTAAATGCATTATTTACGAGGATTGCTATAGTATTTCCATGGACGGTTTTTATTTACAAGATATTGGTAAAAGTCCTGTCTGCTGTCATGTAGGGTTCTGTAGAAAAAGATGATATCCTATTTTAATTTGCTGTCTTTTGCTTTTTATGCAATAAACTTCATTAAGATTGCCAAGACAATTAGCACGTATCCAGCTATTAATTTTATAGCATCTTTTGTTTTACTCATAATACATATCAAAATCCCGATAGGTATCTTCATATTGTTTTAAACGTTCTACTATCATATCTTTTCGCTCATCATGGATTTTAGATATAATCGCATCAAATAAGCAATACATACAAATAGGTGAACTAAATCCCATACTGTCTTTTACCGGAGCAGCAAGAATCGTATAATGGGAAATATTAAAAAAAGGAGAGGAAACACTGTCTGTAATGGAGACAAGGGTTGCACCCATTTTTTTTGCAGAATCCGCATAACGATACGTCCATTTGGTATATCTGGCAAATGCTATACTGATGACAACAGTTTTATCTGTGATATGATTTAATAAATCAAAACGAGGATCGTAAAATTCTTGGATAATGTGAGTATTACCAAGTAAAAGGTTCAGACGATTCCCAAACCAGTTGGCAGCATGATAAGAAGAGCGTGCTCCGGTTACCAGAATATGATCTGCATTCAGAAGAGCTTCTACGGTCTTGTCCAGAAGCTCTTCATCTATATGTGAGATCCAGTCTTGCAGTGCCTGCGTTTCTCTGGAAAAAACTTTTTGATAAAATGTCTGATTTTGAATTTGTCCCTCTACATTGCGCTGTGGTACAGAAAGAATTTCTTCACGAAGTTTTTGCTGCATGGCAGAAAAACTGTCAAAGCCAAGAGAATAAGCAAAACGAATAACAGTTGTTTCACTGACAGAAATATCCTTACTGAGTTTAGCTAGTGTTGCATAGCTGAATTCATCTTTATTATTTAAAATATATTCTGCAACTTTTCGTTGTCCTGCCGATAGTGAAGGGATTTTTTCATAGATTAGTTGATCCAGGCTCATTGTAACCTCCATAAATAAAATATCATATGACAAGTATAGCAAAAAAATTTTTTTAATTCAATGGAGAATGTTATAATTCGAAAAAGAATCAAATGATTCATAAAACAAAACAAATAAATTGTTTAATTCTACCAAAACAGAACATTAATTTTTGACGATTCTATCAATTGTTTCCAGAAACAACTTGTGATAGTATAGTAGAAAATACTTCACGTGAATGTTTGAAAAGAATTTAATACAATAATATTAAAAGAAGGAGCACAAAATGATAAAAAATAAACCAGAAGCCTATGGAATATCTTCAGATAATCTGTTATGTATGGTACAGGAACTGGAGACATTTGTCGAAGATATTCATTCTATATCTGTAGTATGCGATAACGATGTGATTTTTTCAAAATGCATTCAACCATATACGGAAGAACCTATGCAGATGCTTCATTCATTTTCGAAAAGTATGAACAGTATTGCAGTAGGGATTGCAATCGACGAGGGAAAATTACATCTGGATGATCTGGTGATAGATTATTTTAAAGAGTATTTGCCGGAAGAATATGATAAACGAATCGATCAGCTGACAGTTCGTAATCTGTTAACAATGGCAGCAAATTCCTGCAGATTAAGCACCTGTTTTCGTGGAGTGACAGATTCCTGGATCACACATTATTTTACATATAAATTACCCCATGATCCGGGAACTGTCTTTCAGTATGATACAGGAGCAAGCTATATGTTGTCTTCACTGGTTACAAAAACCATGCATAAAAATGTGCTTGCACTGATGAAAGAACGTGTTTTGAAACCAATGGGTATTACCGATATCGAATGGCTGGAAAGCCCAGAAGGCAATACAGTCGGAGGATGGGGGTTGTATTTGAAAACACCTGACATCGCGAAAATTGCAATATTACTTGCCAATATGGGAAAATGGAACGGAAAAACACTTATTCCGGAAGAATATCTTAAAGAAGCAACCAGAAAACAGATTGATACTCCCGAAGAAAAATATCCAGTCTGTGGATACGGATATCAGTATTGGATCACTGCTGATCATTCCTTCGGCGTTTATGGAGCTTTCGGAAATGTGATCGTGGTTAATCCAGAGAAAAAACTGGCAGTTGCAATCACAGCAGGAGCAAGTGATAAGAATGGAAATCCGAACCGTCTGATTAGCAAAATCGTAAATGAAAAGTTGTTTATACCGACAGAGAGAGGAACATTGGAAACAGATGTAGATGGAGAGAAAAAACTGAAAAAATATCTGGATGACCTGTGTCTTCCATATCCGGAAGGAGCAAAAAATTCCTGCTTGGAAGGAAAATGGTTTGATAAAACACTCTCCTTTGAAGAAAATGACCGGAAAATTCAAAGCATAGAGATTAATAGAAAAACAGAAAATGAACTGCTGATTAATTTTCACCTGAAGGACAGGCTGGTAAGTGTAGAGGCTGGATTTGAAAACTGGATTACACAGGAAGCTGTATTTGATGATCCGCATCATTTTCTTAATAGCTTTTCTTATGCATTCAAAGATGATAAGACATTGGTGATAAAGCAGTACTGGTTAAATATGTCAGGTTACGATATCTATACGCTGCATTTCCAGGATGACAGTGTAAACGGAATGATTATCACAAGTGTAAAACTTGGCGGAGCTGTACCGATTGAACTTTCAGGAAACATACAGTAGGGGGATAAAACTATGGATATGAGTTTATTGGGAATTATTGTTGCACTTGTTGTGTTGATTATTATTTGCTATCGTAAATTTAACCCAGTTGTGGGAACATTAATATGTGTTGCAATTTTAGCAATATTCAGTGGTTTGTCTGTGTTGGATACAATTACAGATACATATTTTACAGGATTTTCTGATTTCCTGAAGAATAACTTTTTGCTTTTTGCAACCGGAACCGTATTTGCATCTATAATGGAAGGATCTGGAGCTGCAGCAGCATTTGCAAAAATGATCTATTCTAAAGTGGGTGGACGTGGAGCAATTTATGGTTGTATGCTTGCAGTGCTGATCTTAGGATATATAGGTGTGAATGGATGGGCATTGATGTTTATCGCTTATCCGATCTTCCTGTGCGTATTTAAACAGGAAAATCTGCCAAGATGGTTGATTCCGGGTGTTATTTATACTTCTCTGGCGTATAACAGTTCCATGTTCCCGGGTTCTCCTTCTATATTGAATGTGCTTCCAACACAGTATCTTGGTACAGATACTATGGCAGCTTCCGGTCTTGGTATTGCAACTGGTGTCTTCAGCAGTATTCTGTGTATTATTTATCTGGAGTATGAATTCAGAAAAGCAAAGAAAAATAATGACGGATTTGTAATTACACCTGATATTGCAGAAAAAATGAAAGCATTTGAAGAATTGGAGACTGTAAAACCATGGAGATCTGTGGTTCCGATGGTTCTGTTATTTGTTCTGTTAAATGTATTTAAGGTAAATGTAAATATTGCAATTATTTTAGCTTCTTTCTGTTGTGTGATTTTATATTGGAATACTACTCCGAAAAAACTGAATTTGATCGATGACGGTGTAAAACGTGCCAGCATGGTAATTATGAATACTGCAGCAGTTGTTGGATTTGGTTATGTTGTTAAATCAACTGTGGGATTCCAGAATCTGATAGATATGCTGTCAAACCTTGGTGGAAACCCACTGATTTCTTTTGCAAGTGCTACCACATTGATTGCTGGAGCAACTGGTTCCGGTTCTGGTGGTATCGGAATCGCTATGGAAGTATTTGCACAAAAATATATGGACTTGGGAGTAAATCCTGAAGTTTTACACCGTATAGCTGCAATTGCATGCAATGGTCTGGATACACTGCCGCATAACAGTATGGTGATTACCTGCCTGGCTGCCTGTGGTATGACACATAAAGAAAGCTACAAACCGATCTTTATCACATCTGTATGTATTACATTGATTGGACTGGCATTTGCAGTATTTCTTGGAATTGCATTTTATTAAGAAGTAACAGATTACTATAGAGTATGCAAAAGAGTCATTAAAATTCCACAGAGAGTGGAAAGGTAAGATATAGGTAGTAGCGACTGTTCCTGCGCAAATGAGGATGATTTGTCTCTTGCATATCACAACCTTATCTTGTAATGGATTCAGCAAACACATTATATATTAGAAAGCCCTGTACGATATTTTTGTTACTGTTCAAAGGCAATGTCATTAACTTAAGAGATTGTTGCTTGTTAAACGGGCAATGCTCTCTCTGATACCTGCTTGATATTTCCTAAAATATTACTTGACAAATACTCCTCAATATGCGGCGTTATTACTGATCAATCAGTAATAACGCCCTTTGATTGTTAGGGCAAAGCCCTGTTTGCCATTGTGGAGTTTTTCGCTGATCCGAAAAAC
>OBZQ01000106.1_pt1 | contig 85231 bp, 61 predicted proteins | sample 1495531 | NCBI WGS metagenome assembly OBZQ01 (sample SAMEA2580237, study PRJEB22360) | human gut metagenome | biome: human gut; feature: human-associated habitat; material: faeces | place: Denmark | collected 2008/2010
CCTCGTCACGCCGATGGTACTGCGTAACAGTGGAAGAGTAGGTAGCCGCCGTCTTGAAGAAGGCGATAGCCGATGGAGAGGAGTCAGTCCGTAAGGGGTGACTCCTTTTTCTGTTATATACACCAGCCGTTTAATTTTCAATGATGTCTGCCTCTTATTGCTAGCTTCCATTTACAACAGTCATTTAGATGTAACATGACATGTCTGGTAGGAGGCATTAATAAAATACCAGCTATATCTTTTTTAGCCCAGAAATCAAGCAACCAAATCGAATCTTCATGATTTGTGGTTCCACCTTCTTCTAATATCCGGCTTATTCTTTGAGCTGGGATTTTGCGGCGTATGTCATCGGGAGATAAGGTTCGGATGATTTCTCTGCTTTCTCGTCCTACTTCATTCCTGTATTCTAAGAGTTCTTGAATACGTAGACTTTTGCTTAGCTGAATAATCTGGTTATCAGATAAGGCATTTCCTGTGTCTCTGATAGGGGAATTCATTCGGGTTTGCCAGTCTTCATTGAAGATCTGCTTTTCCCCGTTAACTAATATATTCATGGTCAGATCCTCAATTCTGCTGATATGCCATAATACCCAAGCGATGGTTTCATCTTTCGCTGTAGGCATAATGGCATATTCATCCTCTCTTAAATCTCCGACTAGCTCATCGACCTCGTTTCTCTCATTACCAGACACCACAGAGAGGTGTAATTTCCCATGAATCTCAAGAAAGAGCTCCTTGGTTTGCTCTATTAATTCCGGTTTACGGATAATGCGGTTTAATTCTTTATGTGATTCGCTTAATCCGGCTCCAAAGTATTTCATTTTGGGGATTATTGGTAGCGTACGGCTGTCCCGGCGGCGGTAACCATCAGCATGCTTCCACTTCCTCCTACGGTCTCGTAGTCCAGATCCACGGCGATTACAGCGTTTGCGCCCATTCGTGCCGCATGATCGCTCATTTCTTTCAAGGCCGTTTCTTTCGCTTCGCGTAAGACGCTCTCGTAAGAACCTGCACGTCCTCCGACAATATCCCGGATGCCTGCGAAGAAATCTTTGAATACATTCGCTCCGATGATCGTTTCACCGGATACGATTCCGAAGTACTGGGTAATTTCTTTTCCTTCGATCGTGTTAGTTGTTGTGAGTAACATAGCTTTTCAATTTAATCGTTTGAGGGCAAATATAAGATAAAGGGCGAACCAGTGTACTGATTCGCCCTTTGTTTTTATGTTTCTTTATATGAATTTATTTTACCGGTTGATCGGTCATGATAAACTCAAGCTTACCTCCATTTATGATATCGGAGTGGCTGATGAAAGGAGTCTCTAGGACTTTACCGTTTAGCTTGACTTCTTTAACGTATTTATTGGCGGGACTATTGTTGGTCGCCACGATCTCGAAAATACCGCCTTTTACGTGCATAGAAGCCTTATTTACCATCGGACGGCCCAATGTGTAAACCGGAATACCCGGACTTACCTGATAGAAACCTAGGGCGCTCATGACATACCAAGCAGACATCTGTCCGCAATCCTCATTACCGATGATACCATCCGGTTCATTCGTGTAGAAATTCTGCATGATATAATCTAAATACCCTTGCCCTTTCCATGGAGAATCTGTCCAGTTATAAAGATAGGCCATATGGTGGCTCGGCTCGTTTCCATGAGCGTATTGGCCGATCAATCCGGTAATATCTCCGGAGGCTTCCGCCCCGTCAATCTGGGAAGAGGTGGTGAACAGGGTGTCTAAACGTGTTTCCAGCTCTTTCTTGCCACCGATAGCGGCGATGAAGTTATCCATATCATGTGGTGCGAAGAAACTCCATTGAAAGGCATTCCCTTCGGTATAGTCGCTTTTCATATGCGAAGAATAGCGAGGGTTGAATGGAGTACGGAAAGAACCGTCGCCCATTACCGGACGCATCATTTTCGTCTCGGGATCTAAATAGCGTTTGTAGTATTCGGCTTTCTTGGCATACTCATTCGCCAACTCTATATTACCTGCCTTCTTGGCGATTTGGGAGATACACCAATCCTCGTATGCCATCTCCAATCCCCACGATACGGATTCAGGAACAGAGTCGGCGGGGACGAAACCATATTTCTCCTTATAGTAAGGATGCATCGTGATCAGATCCAGCTCACGGGTTCCTTTGAACTTCTCGGCAAGATCCTCACGGTAAACGGAAGAACGTACGCCGGCTTCCGTCCACGTGCTCATATCACCTTCCGCTAAATCTTTCGCTACAAGGTCGGCGAGGACCGAGACGGCCGGATATCCTACCATACAACCTGTATAACTAGAGGCTAAAGGCCATTTGGGTAATATTCCACCTTCTTTATAACCTTGCACGAGTACCTTACCCCAATCAGTCGCTAAGTCCGGATTAATGATTGTCATTAACGGATGAAGCGCACGGAACGTATCCCATAAGGAGAATACGGAATAATTTACGTAACCCGGTTCGGCGGTATGCACTTTCTTGTCCATACCCAAATAACGCCCGTCCACGTCTTGATAAGCGAAGGGGGCGATCATGGTATGGTAGAGCGCCGTATAGAAATTGACCATGACTTTCGGATCTGCCTCGATCTGGATCAAGTTTAACGCCTCGTTCCAAATATGCGTTGATTCCTCACGGGTCTTATCAAAATCCCATCCGGGCAATTCTGCCTCGAGATTCTTCTCGGCGCCTTCCGGATCGACTACGGATAAGGCTACTTTTACATAAAGCGGTTGTGCCTTTTCAGCGAATTTGTAATGGAACTTCAAATCTTCTGCTGTATTTAGGCGTAAGAACAAGGAGTCTTTACGTAATTTCCCCCCGATGTATTGGTATACCGTCTCGATCGGTTCCGAGAAAGTAATCCGATATGACATAGAATGGAAATGCGCCCAACCTTGTGTCTTCACGGTTCCTTCCACCGTGGAGTCGTTTACAAGTAAATATTGGTTACCGATCAGCTTATGTCCCCAGTTCGGTTGAAGGATATGCCCTAAGTCAAGCAGGACACGACGTTCTTTGGGATTGTCGTATGTATATTTGTGGAAACCTACACGATCCGTAGAAGTCAATTCCACGTTGATGCCAAAGTTATCCAAGCGTACGGCATAATACCCCGGTGTCGCTTTCTCAGTGTCTTTCTTGAAGGTAGCTACTGGTTTGATGGAATCTCCACCGGAGAAAGGTAATAAAGCTACGTCACCCAGATCACCGATACCCGTACCAGAAAGATGCGTGTGGCTGAACCCGTAGATATGGTCATCATCATAATGGTAACCACTACTTGCGTCCCATCCCAAGATATGGGTATCCGGGCTTAGTTGTACCATCGCGTACGGACGGGTAGCTCCGGGGAATGTGTGTCCATGGAACCCGGTTCCGATGAATGGGTCTACATACCTCACCTCATCTTGTAGTCGCGGCGACTCCGGCGCTTGCTTGCATCCTACCAGCAGGCAGGCAAGAGCGGCCTGAAAAAATAAGATCGTTCTTTTCACTGTTATTATTGATTTAGTTTGTAATAAGCGAATTATCAATCATCTGTCACAAAGATAATGGCTTTGGGGGAATATTGGAAATTTCCTTTTAAAATCTGCAACCTTTTTCGGGCTTGGCTCGTCTTATAGATAAAAAAGTATGGGAACAAACGAATTTACGACAAAGATATTGCCGCTGAAGAATAACCTTTTCCGGGTTGTTTTCCGGATTACCGGAGACGTGGAGCAGTCTGAGCAGATCGTTCAGGAAGCCCTGCTTAAGGTTTGGGAAGACCGGGATAGCTGGATTGTCATTGAGAATTTACCTTCCTATTGCATGATGGTAGCGCGTAATCTGGCATTGAGGGAAACGTATTCCGGAAATAAGGAAAGGATGGAGCGGTATGCGGTAAGGTAATCTGTTTATGGATCGTGTATGGACTATCAACGAATAAATAAGTTGCTGGATAAATATTGGGAATGCGCCACATCCGTGGAGGAAGAGCGGGAATTACGCCAGTTTTTCTCCTCAGCGGTGGTACCTCCCGACTTATTACCTTATAAGGCTTGGTTCGTATCTCATGAGGCCGAGGCATTACCCCCTTTGGGGAAAGAATTTGATGCTCGTATATTAGAACATATCTCGGAAGATCGAAAATTAATCACTACATTTGGAACGTTATTTAAATCTATTACTCATTTAATTCATAAGATTATGGGAACGAACATGAAGAAAGCCTTTACCACCCTTTTATGCCTTTTGTTTTGTATCACGATCTCGGCACAGGATAAAGCCGCAGATCTCAGTAAGTTCGTAGGCGATTGGTCCTTCTCTGCCCCCGACGCTCCGTATGGATATCAAGATGGCAGTTTGCAGATAAAGCAAGAGAACGGCAAGTTGACCGCTAAAGTGAATATACAAGGTAGTACCTTGGAGATAAATGATATCAAGGCGAAAGGAGATACCTATACCAGCTCTTTTTATGTGGATGGAACGCCTGTAGACTTAACTATGACCCAGAAAGGAAATGAGTTAGAGGGAATGGCCGACGCCGGAGGTATGCAGATTCCCGTGAAATTCAAGAAAACGAAGAAGTAACCGCTTTGTGGTACTGTGAGTTTCTGTTAACTTTGCGGCAAAAACTACAAAAGGATGTTTACAGTAATCGGAATCATGTTCTGCGGCATTGCCGTCGGGTATTTCTTTCGTAAAGTAGAATTGCTGCAAAAGATCGGTAAGCCTATTTCTTATACAATTCTTCTTCTTTTGTTCCTGCTGGGAATTTCGGTAGGGGCCAATGAGTCTATCGTGAATAATCTTACGACGTTGGGCGGGCAAGCCTTGTTGATCGCTTCGGCCGGTACGTTGGGGAGCGTCTTGGCGGCGTGGGGAGTTTATCATTTCTTTTTTAAGGAAAGGAGCCGGGGATGAAAGGGAGTTTGATCGTCGTGGGCTTCTTTGCCTTGGGGTGCTTGCTGGGATGGAGCGGTTATCTGCCCGGGGTCATTATCGAGAATGATATAACGGTTTATGTACTTTACCTCTTGATGTTTCAAGTAGGGATTAGCATAGGAAGCGATAAGAAACTGAAAGATATTTTATGGAGTATACGGCCGAAACTCTTATTGGTGCCTCTGGCTACTATTATCGGGACGTTGAGCTTCTCGGCCCTGATCAGCCTTGCTCTTACCAAATGGAGTGTGTTCGATTGTTTGGCGGTCGGAAGCGGTTTCGCCTATTATTCATTATCCTCCATCTTGATAACAGAGCTAAAAGAACCGACGCTGGGGGCGCAATTGGCGGCGGAGTTAGGAACGATCGCCTTGATCGCTAATATTATCCGTGAGATATTCGCCTTGCTGGGCGCTCCGTTGTTCGTTAGATATTTCGGAAGGCTATCTCCGATCTGCGCGGGAGGAGCTACTACGATGGATACGACATTGCCGATCATCACCCGTTATTGCGGAAAGGATTTGGTCTTTGTCTCTATCTTTCACGGGATCTTGGTAGATTTCACGGTTCCGTTTTTCGTATCTTTCTTCTGTTCGATGTGAGTGAAAGAGGCTTCCGAGGCCTCGGAAGGCATTTTACAAGGTTGAAAAGTCATTTCCGAGGCCTAGAAAAGCTATTTTACAGTTTGCAGCATCACTTCTACCGCTCTTTTTAATTGCGTGTCCTCGCCGGAGAGCTGCGCCTCGGGAGTATTGTACACCTCGACATCCGGTTGCAATTGTTGGTTTTCCAGATAATTGCCTTGCATATCTTTCACGCCTACTTGCGGGATACCGAACACCAAGGTCGGATCGATTTGCGTTTCCCACCATACGGCTGTCATGGTTCCCGGAACCGGGGCGCCGATCAGCTTGCCGATACCTAAGGTCTTATAAACCCAAGGGAAACCATGAGCGTTCGAATAATTATCCTCGCACATCAAGACACAGGACGGTTTGGTCCACTTATTGTAAGGATCGCTACCGATGTATTGTCCGCGAGGCTCGAAGCGCTGATACTCCTTGCCGCTCAATAAGGTAGCCAGATCATCATGCAACCAGCCACCTCCGTTATGGCGGGTATCCACGATCACGGCTTTCTTATTCCGGCAACGGCCTAATAAGGCGGAATAGACCTCGCGGAAACTCTCGCTGTTCATACCTCTTACATGTACGTACCCGATTTGCCCGTTCGATAATTTATCTACGGTTTCTTGGCAATTCTCGATCCATCTTTTATAAAGGAGGTTCGATTGCTCTCCGTTACTGATCGCTTTTACCTGTTCCTCGAAACGCTGTTTGCTGGTAGGATCATAGACAGAAAGCATTACTTTCTTACCGACTTTACCGCTTAGCAGTGGATAATAATCGGCGTCTTTCTTTATCGGTGTTCCGTCTATCTTCTCGATGATACAGCCTTTCTTTATCTGGCTGTCGGCCAATGTCAGCGGCCCTTTGGCGATGATTTCCTCGATCTTCAATCCGTCGCCCGTGTATGCGTTATCGAAGAAAGCGCCTAAGCTGGCGGTTTCCGGCCCGGTTAGTCCCGGATTGTAACGAGCGCCCGTATGGGAGCCGTTCAACTCGCCCAATAGCTCGGAAAGCATCTCTTGGAAATCAAAATTGTTGTTGATATGCGGAAGGAAACGGGCGTAAGCGGTCTCATACCCTTTCCAATCCATGCCCCGGAGTGTCGGATCATAGAACTTATCCAAGACTTGACGCCAAGCGTGATGGAAGATATAAGCACGCTCCTCTGCCGGACGATAAGCGAACTCGGCCTTGAAAGCGATCGGTTTTTCCTTGCTATCCTTCAACTCTATCTTTTTCAGTTTACCGCCGGCGGTAAGATAGAGGTTCTCTACTTTCTTATCGGCGAATAGAGTGCCTCGACCGACATTCTTGAGCAGTAATTTAGTGGACTTTTCCTTCAAGTCGTGTTCCCATAAATCAAAGCCTTTCTCGAAAGCGGCGCAATAATATAGTTTATCTCCTTTCGGGGCGAGTACGGCGTCTCCCAATGAGGATGAATTAGCGGTCAGGCGAATAATCCGGTCCTTGCGGTTCTCCAAATCAAACTTCAAGGGGACTACAGGCTTATCCTTATCCTCTTTTTTCTTATCGGAATCTTTATCGGATGTCTTATCCTCGTCCTTATCTTTGTTTTCATCCGCTTCTACCAAGGCCAGTTCTTCTTTACTGAGGCGGAATTTATCGTAAGCCTCACCGTCGAAGAACATGATGTACACATCCCGCTCAGCACCCCAGCTACCGTGGCTGCGGAAACCGGCACGGTCGGAGGACCAGATCATGGCCTTACCGTCTAATACCCATTTCGCGTCGCCATCCGAATAACCGCTTTCCGTCAGGTTCGTTACCTCGCCGCTACCGTCCGCTTTCACGAGGGCGATATCCGTGTTGTTCCATCCTCCGACGGAGATGTAATCTACCAAGAACCATTTGCTGTCTGGCGACCATTGAAAATGCTGGTCTCCATCGCTATACGAATAGAGGTATTTCCCGTCCAATACGGTGCGGACCTGCTTGGTCTTTCGGTTGATAACACGTAAGGTGGTGCGGTTCTCAAGGAAAGCCACCTCGTTGCCATCCGGAGAGTATAAGGGTTGGAACGAGGTTTGTCCGGAGACTACAAGAGGCTCCTCTTTCAATTCCGGGGCGTAAGTGAATTGCTTATCTTCGTCACGTGTAAGTTTACTTTCGTAGATCCCCCATGTTCCTTCCCGTTCGGCGGAATATACCAATGAACGTCCGTCGGGACTGAAATCTATATTGCGCTCTTGTTGCGGCGTGTTCGTGATTTGACGAGTCGTCTCGTATTCAATAGAAGTTACGTAAACATCGCCACGAGTGATAAACGCTACCTCTTTTCCATTCGGGGAGACGGCGATATCCGTAGCTCCATCGGTCAGAAGACGATGGATCACGTCGTTCTCGATCTTATCCGCGACGATCTGGATATTCACCTTGGCAGGTTTCTGGCCTTCCTTAACGGTATAGATCTCGCCGTCGTAACTATAGCATAGAGTCCCGGAATTATCGGAGGTAAGGAAACGCACGGGGTGGGTGGTATGCGTCGTGATTTGTTTCTCGCTGTTGCCTGCCAAATCCTTCTTGAAGATGTTAAAGCTTCCTTTCTCCTCGCTTAGGTAATAGAAAGACGCCCCATCTGCGGCCCATACAGGATTACGATCCTCACCGCCAAAAGTGGTTACTTTCTGGAAAGAGCGATCTTTTCCAAGCGTACATAACCAGATATCACGGGTGATAGAAGATTGATGATGCTTGCGCCAAGGGTCCTCGTAACCTTTGTAGTCATTGTATAATAATTTACTGCCATCTTTGCTGAGGGCTATATTTTCCATGTATAACGAAGAATATAAATCCGGCCTTCCTCCGTCCGTGCTTATCTCATAGACTTGCATAAAGCGGGTGCCGGGGAATTGGATATCCTTGGCGTCTTGCAATACGTTGGCCAGATACAAGATGTGTCCGTTATCTTTAAAGGTAGTGGGATATTCGTTTGTGGAGTGGGTGCTGAGCCGCTTGGGTTCCCCTCCCTCCTTGTTCATGAGAAATACATCGAAGTTGCCGCTACGGTTGGAGGCGAAGGCTATTCTCTGTCCGTCGGGCGACCAGACCGGACGGGTATCATGCGCCGGATGTGTTGTCAACTGCCGGGCTTTTCCTCCGGAAGAAGGGACCGTGTAGATATCCCCTTGGTAAGAAAACGCGATCGTCTGCCCGTCCGGGGAGATCGCACAGTAACGCATCCATAACGGACTGTCGTCTGCTTGCGCCGCCGCCGATAAAAATAACGCCAGCGCAGGAATCATCAAGTTTTTCATGTGTACTCTATTTTAGATTTACAAATGTAATCGATTTTCGATATTTATTAGGAGAAATAATTGCGTAGATTAAATTTTTAAATATTTTTGCATATGAACTTTAAAACCGCCAAGATGATGACTAAATATAGGGTGTGTATTACTTTTATGTCCATTTTATTATTGCTATTTCATTTTGTGTTTCTGTTTTCTTGTGGAAAGCTACCGGAAAAAACATTTGCTTTTTCTGATAACCTGCGGATTGACTCTTTGGAACATATGGCTATGGATTCGATTTACCGGAATCCTCGATATGCTCATTCCGCATTGGATGAAGCTTTAAGTCTAACTAAAGATAGCGATAAATATTATAAATTACTTGCGGCTAAAAGCCAGATTTATTTTGCAAATAGTGTATATGATTCCGGGTTTGTTTTACATCGGTCAATTATAGATTATTGCGACCGTGTACCGATGTCTCCCAAGATACATGGACTCTTAGGGACGTTGAAAAATACGGTTGGCAATTATTATTCATTTTTGGATAAAACGGATTCGGCCCTCCTTTGCTATTCCGAGGCGTATCAAGAGATCCGGCAGAGTGAGATGGAGCATAAAATCCCGGATATTTATATCAATATAGCGGATATATATACCCGGAAAGGAGCTTACGATCAGCGAGCCCGCTACTTTCGCCAAGCTCTTTTCGTGAGTGATTCATTGGGTATTATGGATCGGATGTCCTTTCCTATTTATTTTGGTTTGGGCGAGACGTATATGGAATTGAGGGACTTTGACTTATCCGATCACTTTTACCGTTTGGCGGAGAAAGAACTGGATTCTCGTAACTTGAGCGAGAAATTCACCTTTTGCAATAGCCGGGGAAATTACTATTATTACAAGGAAGAGTATGCGAAGGCGCTTCCTTGGTTCTTGAAAGCCCGTGAGGTGGTACGTCCTACTCATATGGATTTCTATACTAACGTATGCGAGATCAATTTAGGGGAGATCTATCTATGTCTGGATCAGTTGGATTCCGCTCGTTTTTATCTGGAAAAAGGGTTTAGGTACTTCCATACCTATAATAATAAGACAGCCTTGTACCATTTGACGACCTTGAAGGCTTCGCTAGCCTTAAAAGAGGGGAACTCCGGGCTGGCTTATCAATTGTTGAGGAGTTACACGGATACGGTAGGCATAGATCCCAAGATGGTAGCGATCCGTAATAAGAACTTGCAGAATTATTTCGCTACCACGGGCGATTTTAGGCGTGCCTATGAGTACCAAACGAAGAATAGCGTCATTGAGAACAATATTCGTAGCGAACGGACCCAGATGCGTGTCACCGAGATCGATATGCGTTATAGCCAAGATACGACTTTACTCAAGCGGGAGGCTATTATTAAACAACAGGCCGGCCGGATGGAATACTTGGAAATGAGCCGTTGGGTTTGGATCTTGCTTTTTGCGATCTTGTCGATCGTCAGCGGCATGGCTTATTACTTTATGAAACGTAAACGGCATGCCCAATGGTTAAGCCATATCGATCAGGTGACGAAGTTAAAGATGGAGAGTATTCGCAACCGTGTATCCCCTCATTTTATATTCAATATATTGAACCGGGAGATTAGCTCGGAGGAAGAAGGAAGTTCCCGCCGTACGCAACTTTCCGGATTGGTGGAGTTGTTACGTAGTAGTTTGGAGATCACGGAAAAGCTTAGTATCACGTTGGAGGAAGAATTACGCTTTGTCCGGACTTACTTGAATTTGCAGGCGCAAGGATTAGGGCCGGACTTCCGTCTGGAATGGAATCTCGATCCCTCCCTTGACACGGACGCGATCTATCTCCCGGCCATGCTGATCCAGATTCCCGTAGAGAATGCCGTGAAACATGGCTTGTGCGTGATCGAGGGCGAGAAGCGATTATCTGTTTTCGTGGAGAGCGACGGGAAAGGTATCCATATCCGTATAGAGGATAATGGACCCGGGTATCGTCCGTTTACGAATGCGGGACATAACGGTACGGGGATGGGAACGAAAGTCCTTTACCGTACGATCCTATTGTTGAATAGGAGAAATAAAGAGAAGATCACCTATTGGGTCCAAAGCAAGGGGATGGGGAGTGGAACAATCGTCAGTTTCTTTATTCCGTTGGATTTTAATTACGCTTTCTAGGTATCGTGAATGTACGAAAGTAATCCGGGCCGTTTCCTCTGGATAGTGGATGGAAGCGGCCCGGATCGAATTGAATCGAATCGGTTGATTCGGGTTATAGTCGCTCAATGTCTTCAACAGAAAGTCCGGAGCATTGGGCGATAAGCTCGGAGTCAAGTCCTTGCTCCTTCATCTTTTGGGCTATCTGGAGTTTTTCCTCTTGACGGCCTTTCTCGATCCCTTTCTCGATTCCTTTCTGCATCCCTTTTTGCATCCCTTTTTGCATTCCTTCCTGCATTCCTTTTTCAATCCCTTCCGTTTGTGCGTAATCGATGGTTGCGTACCAATCCCGATAATTCTTTAGGTTTTCCTCGTAGATCGCACGTTCTTTTTCGCTGAGTGAGTTGACGTTCGCCACATCCAGCAAGCGAAGGAAGGTCTCCTGTTCCTCCTTGAAGGGAGATTGTTCAAATAGGTTCATATTCTTCAATGTATAAATCCAACGTTCGAAGGAGCTCTTGCACTCCTCCTTGCTTAAACTGAATAACGGGAACGATATGTAGATCTGCTTCATCTTGATCTCATTGAACACCTTTCCCGTCCTCTCATTAGCGAGGACAACATCCGTACGGAAGTCTGTGAACTCCGGCAACTTGAAATTCAAGAAATAGACTCCGTAGATGGGTAGCAACCGATATTGCCATTGCTTGCCGATTTGTCCTTGCCGGACCACCATGCGACAAAGATAATAAAAACCTCTGTTAAAGAAATAGTGCTGGGGACAATTCTGCATCTCTAGGATGAACTTGGCCCCGGACACGTCCTCGCAAAGCAGGTCGAATATGATGGTACGGTTCTCGACAATCTCGGGCTTGATCTCCTTGTCGAGGTAGGTGATGTCCTTGATCTGCCGTTCGCCAGCTAGGGCGGCGTTAAGGAACTTGATGGTAACTTGCTTGTCTTGGAAGACAGCCTTAAATCCAGCATCAGTCATGATGTCTACGTATTGTGCCATAGTTAAATGGTTTTAGGTGATTACTGCTCCAAAGGTAAGGTTTATTTTCGTATCGCGCATCCTGTTTATTGTATATTTCTTAAAAAGCAGATTCATGGTAGTCAGCTTTACTATTTATAGAAAGTACGATTAGTATTAATAGTAGTGCAAAATACTATGGATAGTAATCGGCTCCCATTTTGATCAATTCTTATTATACGCTGATTATCAGAAATATAAATAACAATCTTTAAATATTAGGCTTATTGTACTTTTTAAGAGATCAAATTTGGTATGGTTGACTTATTCTTTTCACGTATAAAGATAACATTAAATAATAGACTAAGCCGCTAGCATAAAGTTCTCCAAGTGAATAACTAATCACTTCTCAACTCGTAAGCTTATGGCTTGACAAGCCTTGGATTATACGTTTGAGTATTTGCAATGATTGCATGTGAATGTTTGTATTTATTATGCGGTTATGGATGGATACCATATATAATGTACATGCGTACATTATATAATAGATAGAAACGGCTAGTCTAAACGATCGATTCTTTTAGTCATTTGCAAAGGTACGCGTTTCTTCGATACTTGCAACCCTTCCGAGCTATTTTTTTTTCACTTATCCTCTTTCTTATCAATAGGATAGGTTATCATTTACCAAACAAGCGATTCCTTCAACGAACCTCCCGCTCAAGCGTCTAAAAAACGCAAGATCTAAACGATCGTTTAGACTAGTCGTTTTCGAGAAAAACAAGGGTGCTAAACGGCGGGATGGACTTTAATTAACACTATTATTAATATTAAATTTTTGATTTATGAACAAAAAGATTACTACGCTTTTAGCTAGTGCTATGTTGGCGACTGCATTCTCTGCGGGAGCTAGCATAAACGCTAAGAAGGGCGAGGCTACTTTGTTGGGTGCATCATCAAATTACTTATCTGTAAATACAGAGAATAATTATGGTGCATTGAGCTTTGATCCTACAACTCTTTCTGATTTAAAAGAGTTGAATCCAGCAACATGGACTGTCTCTAACGTGAAGACTTCTTTAGGAAGAACTCTTTATTCTTTCGTAAATAAGGCTACCGGTTTAACATTGTCTGTAGATCCTGCTACAGCTATCGCTGTGGATGACAATAACAAGTCTCAAAAGATCGCTAGTGCTGCTCCATTGGCTTTAGGAGGAAGTGCTTCTGAGTGGGTTGTTGAGACAGTGGGTGGAAAGGATATCTTGGTTTCTTATATTGATGGTGAGAATGTTGTTTATATAGCTCAGTCAGGTAGCAAACTTTATTTGGAGAAAGCAAAGAAAAGTGCAATCTCTACTGCTGCTATAGCTTTGTCTTCTGACCAAGCAAATATTCCTGCAAGTATTTCTTTGGATAGTGACGCATTGAATACTTTATTACATTCAGTAAAGGGCAATAATGCAGCTATCGCTAAAATGTTCTTTGGCTTAACGATGAATCCGGAGACTTCAGGGAATAATAAGAATGTTTTAACTGCTACAGCTTTACATGCAGGGGATCAGGAATTTGATACTCAAAATGGAGGCTATTGGGTAACATTGCAAGCTAAAGACCAAAAGATTGGTGACAAGAAAGCATATGTTGTAGTTGATACCGCTTATTATGACGGAACAGAGACTAGCAAGTTCTTGAAGTTTGCTTGTGATGAACTAAACGCTGATGGCCGTAATGAGGGTTCTTATAAATTTAAGTTCACTTATAACGCTCAGAGAGATGAGCTGTATGCTCAAGTTCAGAAGGCTGTTTATAAGATTACTAAAAACGGCGGTGTATCTGATGAGGATTTCGCTAAATGGGTGAAAGAGGAGAACAACAACTCTAATTGGGTACTTTCTGATAACACAGCTTCTGCTAAGGGAACTCAAACAGCAGCTATTGATAAATACATTTACATGGCTCGTTTGGCCGGTACGAATGTATTGACTGTTAATACAGATGAAACAGATGGTACTACTGCTGGTGCTCTTGTTGCTGTTAAGGATGTTCAGAAAACAGTTATCAAACTTGGTACAAACTTCACGGGTTTGACTCAAACAACTTTGGCAGACGGTGTTTATATGATTCAATATAAATCTACTGGCGGTAATAAACCGGAACAAAACAACGCTTATGCATTGGCTAACTTGGCTGGTAATTTTGGTTGGGCAAAACAAGCAGATCGCCAAGATTTCAACCATATTCCGGCAGCTCAGTGGGTTATTACAAAGAATGGTACGGCTTCTACTGCTTCTATTACGATCCAGAACCGTGAGTTCAACGATTTGTCTGATAATGCTGTAGGTCTGAATAAGAAAACTGTTCAGCTGTATGCTGTAAAAGATAGCAAAGATGTATTCTTCTATAATAACGGTGTTGCTGATACTTTGAGTTTTATCCCTGTTAAAGACGCTAATAACTTAAAGGTTGGTTACAGATACTTGACAGAGGATTCCGCTAAGGTTCAGACATATGTATTCAATTATTTACATGGTTTGGCATTAGATAAATATTTGTATACTCCGGCTGGTAAGGATTCTATCGTTCGTGTAAACGAGAACGGTGATAAGACTAACTTCCGTTTGGAGATCGTGGTTAAGAATGATAACTATGGTGTTGGCGATAGCTTGGTAAGAAATGTTTACTATGTTAAGAATGGCGAGAGCTATTTGTCTTACGATGATGTTGCTAAAAAGTATATGATGAAGAAGGATACTAAAACTCCGTTCTTCTTAAAAGAAAACAACTGTGTGGACGGTAAGCACTATTATGCGTTAGTTGAAGCTGAAATAGTAAAAGTTTATGATAAAGATAATAAAGAATTCTTCATCGTAAAAGATAATTCAGAAGTAAAGGCTCGTGCTTCTGTTGGTGCGGCAGAATCTATAATTACTTATTCATCTGATGAATATACGAATGGTGTAAAAGTTTCTGTTGATGATAATACTCTGGACTTATTACAAGGTTCTACAGATGATAAGTTCAATCAAGGCAATAATCGTGAACTTCGTACATCCGCTTTCGCTGTGGTAACAGATGACTCTCCATTATACCGTCGTTTCAACAACGTAGCATTGGGTGAGAGCGCTACAGACGCTTGCGATAGCTTGGCATTCGTAGAGAGCGTACGTGGTGAGTACTTGATGGATGAGTGGAACAAGAACTTGTAAGACAAGGTGGTTAACTACGCTGGTATCTGGAATAAGGATAAAGCTAATGGTAAATTGTTCTTCCATATCGATACGGCTTGGGTAAATCGTGGCGCAGGTAATATCAAACCTCAATATTTGATCTCTGCGGCTCACGTAGATGTACCGGGAACTCCGGGTGTACCTTGTACTTATGCGCATAATCACTATGATAATGCTGGTAATAAGGTTGATGCTGCTCACTGCTCACACGCTACTCCTGCTCACGCTGGCTACCACTATGGTAAATATTTGGTAAACTTCTCTGATTCAGCGAAGGTCTATGATGAAAGAAAGGTTGCTAATCCGTATAAATTAAGTACTAACTCAAGTGTTAATAGCAGCTATACTCGCGTTGGTTTCGTTGAGGCTATTCACATGGGTGACAGCTTGTATGTATTGACAAATGGTTTCGAGAAGATGGCTCCGGCAGATTTGGATACGGCTGAAATCATCGCTAACTATAAAAAAGCAAAAATTGAACATTTCATTGTGAACTTGACAGGTGATAAACATAAGAACGTAACTTGGTCTTTCCGTTATGTAAATCCTGACAAGGCTGGAAATGTAACAGAAGAAGGTGCAGATAACTCTTTCTTGTTTGAGTCTAATGTTTATGGTTCAGCGAAAGTTAATGGACAAACGGTTTATGATGATCAGTATACAACTGTTTATGGCAATAAAGATGAAGCAATTGCTCCGAAAGAGAATGTTGCTTGGTTGAAGATGCATAATGGTTGCTTGGTAATCACAGATAAGAACGCTAAGTTTGATAATGCTAAGACTAGCGGTGACGGTGCCTTGGTATTCAATGTACAACGCATGACAGAAGATGATGAATTTGTTACTTCTAACGATGAGATCGCTACTGAAGGCGTATCCGTAATCGCCGGTAACGGTACCGTAACCGTTCAAGGCGCAGCTGGTAAGTCTGTAGTTATCACGAATATCTTGGGTAAGGTAATCGCTGAGACCGTTCTTACTTCCGATAACGCTACAATCTCCGTGCCTGCCGGTATCGTAGCTGTGGCTGTTGATGGTGAGGAAGCTGTTAAGGCTATCGTTAAATAAGAATTTAACAAAATAAGATAATCATACAATTCCCGTGCGGGTATCGATCCAAGTAATCCGTGACGGATGAACAGGCGGGAGTTGGATTAATATTAATACTAAAGTAATAAATTAAGAGGTCCGTAAGTACCTCCGTGAGGAGGAAGTACGGATAAAGGAACAAGAGGATGCGTCGATATAATGTACGCATCCTCTTTAGTGTTTATAGCGGGTGTTGAGGATAAATCCTGCTTCTACTTGCAAAAGAGCGAGATAAGCAACGGCACGCTGATCTCGAGGATAATCCCGTGAATAATAGCCACAGGTACGATATTCTTTCCGGAATACCGGCTGATAACCGGAAGGCAGACATCCATGGAATTGATTCCCGCCACGGATACCGGAGCGAATTTACCAAAGAAAGAGGCATACAGCGGTGCCCCGAATAAAGCTAACATTTCCCGGATGATATTAGCCAATAACGCGATAGCCCCAAGTTGCGAAGCGATCTCTATCCCTGCCGACGCCTCTTTCAGTTGTACGATAAGCAAGGAGGATAAGGAATAATAGGCGAATCCGCTTCCTACAGCCATACAATCATATATATTCCACGAGGTCAATAACAAACTTGCCGCCGCGGAGAATACTAACGTGCCGATGATCGTAAAGAACGGCAGTAACAAACTGGAAAACCGGATATCCTTTACCATCTTTCCTAATTCGGCGTTTGCTCCCAGATTCAATCCTACTTGGATAACGAGGGCGTATAGCAAGAATTGCGGTAGTTTTTCGCAATACGTGGAGATAGTCGTGTTGGCGAAGGTTCCGCAAAAGATTCCCGCTGTGAAACATAAGATAACGATTAGGTTATTTTTCATTGAGACCTCCTTTCTTGATAAATAATTTATAAGCGATAAAAGATGCTACCAGACTTCCCAATACTCCGCAAATAGCAAGTATGGCTGCTTGTATTCCAAACTCACCAATATTATTCAGCAAAGATTGGTTGGCTCCTATGGTAATACCAAATATGAACAACATTGCGAAAATCGTATAAGAGATGGAATGTTCCAATCCCTTGAAAGCGGGGACGTGTCGGCATAAATAACCGACGCTTATCCCCAGACCTAATAGACCTAGAATGATAAACATAAGCATATTGTATTTTGAGATGCGCAAGACATCTTTTCTCCGGAAACGAAGCATACGAATACTTCCTCTTTTCCGCAGAAGTTAAACTTGAGTGCAATTAAGACCTAGATGTAGGTGTAAGAAGAGAACTATAAAAAGAAGTCCTCTCAAGAAGAGTATGGATGGATTTAGACAAAACCGCTGAACCAATGAACATGCACGATCGTGTTACCCGAGAAAGCCCGGGTATACCATCTTTTTGAGTTGTTCAGAAGCTTCTTGTTCATCTTATTTGTATCATTGTTTGATTTCCGGCGCAAAGGTAGTAATAAATTAGAGATTCTAAAACTTTTTCTAGGATCGGATATATAAGGGACTTGACTTGGATTTTGGATCTTTTTATGTACATTTGAGGTCCTACCCGCTATTGGGCCAACTAAAAACGGATAGAACAGATATGATTAAAAGAAAAGATTGGTTATGAGGAAAAGAATGATTTTAACAGCATTGGCGGCTGTCGCTATCCCTACGTTGTTGATGGCGGCGGATGAGGCGAGATTAATGCGCTTTCCGGCTACAAATGGTTCAGAGATTGTATTCTCGTACGCTGGCGATTTATATAAGGTCCCGGCTACAGGTGGTGAGGCACAGCGATTGACATCGTATGTGGGGTATGAGATGTTTCCCCGTTTCTCCCCGGATGGTAAGACGATCGCTTTTACGGGACAGTACGACGGTAATACGGAAGTGTACACGATGCCCTCTTCCGGCGGTGAGCCATTGCGTATCACTTACACGGCTACGAATAGCCGTGATGATCTGGGCGATCGCATGGGCCCGAACAATATCGTGATGACTTGGACACCGGACGGTAATGGTATTGTTTACCGCAACCGCATCAGCGATGGGTTCTCCGGTAAGTTATATACGGTAAATAAAGAAGGTGGCCTTTCCGAGGTGGTTCCCTTGCCCGAGGGCGGCTTTTGTAGCTATTCGCCCGACGGAAAACAATTGGCTTACAACCGGGTAATGCGTGAGTTCCGTACATGGAAATACTATAAGGGCGGTATGGCCGATGATATCTGGGTGTATAATCCGGAGAAGAAAAGTGTAGAGAATATCACGAACAATGAGGCGCAAGATATCTTTCCGATGTGGATTGGTGATGAGATCTATTTCCTTTCGGATCGGGATTACACGATGAACTTGTTCGTTTACAATACGAAGACAAAACAAACAAGTAAGGTGACGAACTTCACCGAGTACGATGTGAAATTCCCTAGCAGCTTCGGCAATACGATCGTTTTCGAGAATGGAGGCTATATCTATAAGATGGATGCGGCGTCGAAGAAACCGGAGAAAGTGAACGTTACCCTTGCCTCCGATAATGTCTACGCACGTAGCGAGATCAAGGATGGCTCCAAATATATCACGAGTGCCAGCCTCTCCCCAAAAGGTGAGCGTATGGTGGTGACGGCTCGTGGCGAGGTATTCAATATCCCGGTAGATAAAGGAGTTACGAAAAATATCACCCGTACTCCGGGAGCGCACGAACGTGACGCTCAATGGTCTCCAGACGGAAAGTATATTGCCTATATCTCCGATGCTACCGGCGAGACCGAGCTGTATCTCCAAGATTCCGAGGGGGGCGAGCCTATCCAGTTGACCAAGAATAACGATACGTATATCCGTACTTTCCAGTGGAGTCCGGATTCCAAGAAGATTGTCTATACGGATCGTAAAAATCGTATCAATCTTTTGGACGTATCTAACAAACAGCTAACAACTATCTCACAAAGTCTGTTAGGTGAAGCCCGCAACGTAAGTTTCTCTCCGGATAATAATTGGTTGACTTATTCCCGTGTGTCCGATAATAATTTCTCGATCGTCTATGTCTACGATATCGCGGGTAAGAAAGAATATCCCGTGACCGATAAATGGTACGAGTCTTATTCTCCGGTATTCAGTACGGATGGCAAATATCTGGTATTCACTTCCGCCCGTGATTTCAATCCTACGTATAGCCAAACGGAATGGAATCATGTGTATAATAATATGGGTGGCGTATATCTGGCGTTATTGTCTAAGGATACCGCTTCCCCGTTTATGGAAACGGATGCGGAGGTAGCCATTGAATCTACCCCGGCGAAAGCGGATGCCTCTAAAAAGGACGAGACAAAGAATGAGGCTTCTACTCCGGTCGTAAAGATTGATATAGAGGGTATCACGGATCGAATCGTTAAGCTCCCCTTGCCGGGATCGAATTACTACGATCTTTATTCCGATGGAACGAACGTGTATTATTTCACGAAAGGCGGCATGAAGATGTTTGACTTGAAGAAACAGAAAGAGGAAACCGTTAGCGATGCCGCTATGATGGTTGATCCGGCTGGCAAGAAAGCTGTTTTCTTTAAGGACGATCAACTATTCGTAACCGATATACCGAAGGGTAAAGCGGATTTAAGTAAGCCGGTTAATCTGGCGAATATGAAGATCACGGTAGACTATACGAAGGAATGGGCGCAAATCTTCGATGAGGCTTGGCGTGCTTTCCGGGATGGTTTCTATCTGGAGAATATGCATGGCAAGGATTGGAAGGCGATCAAGGAGAAATACGCCGCCCTTCTTCCTTACGTGAAAACACGTTTGGACTTGAATTATATTATTGGCGAGATGATCGGCGAGCTGGGAGTAGGGCATGCTTATGTGAACCCCGGTGAGGTGGAAAGTCCTAAACGGGTATCGATGGGTCTGCTAGGTGCTGAGGTTTCTCGGGATAAGAGTGGTTTCTTCCGCTTGGAAAAGATCCTGCCGGGGGCTTCTTGGAGTAAGGAATTACGTTCTCCATTGACAGAACCGGGTGTTGAGGCGAAGGCTGGAGAGTATATCGTCGCTATAGACGGGGTTCCTGCGAATAGCGTGAACGATATGTATAAGTTGTTGATCGGGAAGGCGAACGTTCCGACCGAGTTGTCCTTGAATAGCAAGCCTCAGTTGGCGGGGGCTCGTAAGATCGTGGTCAGTCCGTTGGCGGAAGAATATTCTTTGTATCACTATAATTGGATCCAAGATAATATCAAGAAGGTAGATAAGGCGACGAACGGTAAGGTCGGTTATATCTATATTCCGGATATGGGGCCGGAAGGCTTGAATGAGTTCTCTCGCTATTTCTATCCGCAATTGGATAAGGAAGGTTTGATTATCGATGATCGTGCGAATGGCGGTGGAAATGTCTCCCCGATGATTCTGGAACGTCTGTCTCGTGAGCCGTATCGTTTGACGATGCGCCGGGGTTCTTCTTTGATCGGGACCGTGCCGGATGCCGTACAGGTTGGCCCGAAAGTTTGCTTGATCAATAAGTATTCCGCTTCCGATGGCGATTTATTCCCGTGGGGCTTCCGTGCGCTTGGCTTAGGTAAATTGATTGGAACCCGTACTTGGGGCGGTATCATCGGTATTAGCGGCCCGCTTCCTTATATGGACGGTACGGATATCCGTGTGCCTTTCTTCACGAGCTATGATCCGAAGACGGGTAACTGGATTATCGAGAACCACGGCGTGGATCCGGATATCTTGATCGATAACGACCCCATCAAGGAATGGAACGGTGAGGATCAACAATTAGACCGTGCTATCGAGGAAGTCATGAAACAATTAAAAGAACGCAAACCGCTAGCCCCTGTCCCCGCACCAAGGGACTGGAGTCATAAATAACGATAGGCTATTTGTAGAGACGGGGCGTGCCCCGTCTCATCCCGACAAAATAGTAATTAAAATACTATCAGATAGTGGTGAGACGGAGCACGCCCCGTCTCTACAAATAAATAAATAGTAAACGGATTAAAAACTAGTAATCTATCTATGGAACGATTCGCAGCCATTGACTTTGAGACCGCTAATGGAAAGCGGAGCAGTATTTGCAGTATAGGTATCGCCATATTGGAGGATGACTGGGTAGTAGATAGCATTTATACCTTGGTACGTCCTACCCCTAATTTCTATACCCGTTGGACTACGGCTATACATGGGTTGAGCGCTGAGGATACGAATGACGCGTTATGTTTCGAGGAGGCTTGGGAAAGCATCGCCCCGAAACTAAAGGATCTCCCCCTTGTTGCCCATAACAGTCCGTTTGATGAGGGATGCCTGAAAGCCGCCCACGAGGTGTATGACTTAGCCTATCCGAAATATCCCTTCTATTGCACTTGCCGTCTATCCCGGAAGATGTACCCATTTCTGGTAAATCATCAGTTGCAGACAGTAGCCGCCCACTGCGGTTACGACCTTACCCGACATCACAACGCCATGGCCGACGCTTACGCCTGTGCCCATATCGCCCTTACGATGATGCGGGAAAAAGAGGTCGATACCTTGGAGGCGCTTATGGCTTCCTGCTACTCTAGGTAACTATGGGGTGTTTTTCCCGGCTATTTTATCCACCACGACAGCGATAGCGCCATCTCCCGTCACGTTGCAAGCGGTGCCAAAACTATCCATGGCAATATAAAGGGCGATCATCAACGCTTGCAGTGTCTCATTGAATCCCAGCATACTTTGCAAGATACCCAAAGCGGCCATAATAGCCCCTCCCGGAACCCCCGGAGCCGCTACCATCGTAATTCCCAGCATCATGATAAATCCGCTGAAGTTGGAGAAGGTAACCGGTTCTCCCGCCATGATCATGATAGCCATAGCGCAAGCTACGATTTTCATGGTGCTACCTGCCAGATGGATCGTGGCGCAAAGCGGTACGGTAAAGATCGCTATATTCTCCCGTACGCCATTCTTGACAGCCTGCGCCAGTGTCACGGGAATCGTGGCGGCGGAGGATTGGGTCCCCAGAGCCGTAGCGTAGGCCGGTAACATATTCTTCAAGAGGCGGAGCGGATTCTTCCCGGCTATGGCTCCGGCTATCGTGAATTGGATCAATAACAATAATACATGTAAGACAAAGATGACTATGATAACCTTGAGGAACATCGTGATAATACTCATGACTTGTCCGCTCACGGTCATGTTCAGGAAGATACCGAAAATATGGAGCGGTAATAACGGGATGATAACCACCTCGATCAGCTTAATGATAATTTCCTTGAAATCCGTGAAAGAGTCACGCAGGGTGGTTCCCGCTATATTAGAAAGCCCTAGGCCAATCGTAAAGGATAGCAGCAAGGCTGTCATGACATCCATTAAAGGCGGCATATTTACCACGAAGTAAGGTGTCAGCATGAAATCTTCCGGATTCTCCATCGCCGTCAATTCCGTGTTGGTCGGTAGTATGTGCGGGAATATAGCCGATCCGCTCAGGAACGTGAAGAAACCCGAGAAGACTGTTGAACCGTAAGCGATCAAGGCGGTTATCAACAATAGCTTTCCGGCTCCTTTGCCCAGATCTCCGATAGCGGGAGTCACCAGCCCCAATATGATTAGAGGGATGGAGAACGATAGGAAGTTGCCGAACAATGAATTGAAGGTTACAAAGATACGTGCGATTCCTCCCGGTAAAAACTGGCCGAACAATACGCCGGCGGCGATAGCGATAACGACTTTAGTTAACAATGATACTCTGATCTTCTTCATGGTGTTGCTTTATTTTGAAGCCAATGGCGGCCATCGTAATACTCATCAACGGACTGATCAGGTTAAAGAAGCAATAAGGAAGATACGTCAGGGTCGCTACGCCTAATATCGTGGCTTGCGTCATGCCGCAGGTGTTCCACGGTACCAGCACGGACGTTACGGTTACGGAATCTTCCGTCGTACGGCTTAACAGGCGACTCTCATATCCTTTTTTCTTGTAGATATCCTTGAACATATTTCCGGTAAGGATAATAGATATGTATTGATCGGCCGTAACGATATTCAAGAATAAACCAGAGAATACGGTAGACGCCACCATGCCGACCCTCCGTTTCATAAAGCGCAGGAATACGGACGTAAGGCTTTCCAGCATACCGCTGGCCGTCATGGAACCACCGAAGCACATGGCGCAGATGATCAGCCAGATCGTATTCATCATACCCGCCATACCCCGGGTGGCGACCAAGCTGTTCAAGGCCTCGTTGCCCGTATCGATTTGGGTACTCCCGTAGAATGTCATGAATAATCCCTTAAACAGGGAGGAGGCATCCGCTACCGACGCTCCCGCTACCTCTTGCAATAAATGAGGCTGGAAAAAGATCGCGAGCACCCCCGCCATCGCTGTCGAGATAAACAAGGTGATCAAAGACGGTACTTTCTTGGCGATTAATATACCCGTTACCACCGGTACGATCAGTAGCCAGAGTGAGATATTAAAACTTTCGTTCAACGAGGCGGCGAACTCGGCTATTTGCCCGGATGCGTTCGAGGTATGCGTAAAGCCCGCTATGGTAAAGATAATCAACGTGATCACCATAGACGGTATTGTCGTAAGCATCATATACCGGATATGGGAGAACAAAGGGGTATGCGTTACGGAAGAGGCTAATACCGTCGTGTCCGAAAGCGGTGAGATCTTATCCCCAAAATAAGCACCCGAGATGATCGCCCCGGCTACCCACCCCGTAGCGAAGCCCTGTGCCTCACCGATACCCATCAAGGCGATACCGATCGTGGCGATGGTAGTCCACGAGCTACCGGTCATAACGGATACGACAGCGCAGATCACGCAACAAGAGGCAAGGAAGAAACTCGGATGGATGATTTGCATCCCGTAATAAATCAAGGTCGGGACGATACCGCTGATCATCCAGCTACCGGATAAGGCGCCAATCAACAATAGGATAATTATAGCCGTGGCCACTCCCAATATGTTTTTACATATCGCCTCTTCTATATCACGCCATTTGACTTTGCAGAAGATCATGGCCAAAAGGGAGGCGACCGCCGTGGTGGTAAGTAATACGACTTGGCTTCCGCCGCTCAACGCGTCGCTGCCAAAAGTGCGTATGGTTACAAACAAAAGAGCTACCAGCACGAGGATAGGCACTAGTGAAAGTAGAGGGGAGGGCATCTTCTTAAGATGATTTTCCATTGTTCATTCAGTCGCTTAAATAATGATGGTGCGAAAATACTAAAAATACCTTGAATAACGCTATGAATTATAGATTGATTTCCTTATTTCACAGTCTTTTGGACGATCTTATAACCGGTTGCCGCTATAAGAATGCTCATAAACGGGCTGACGATATTAAAGATGCAATAAGGGAAATAAGTCCAAGTAGATACGCCAAGGATTGTAGATTGTGTCATACCGCAAGTCGTCCACGGGATCAGCACGGAGGTGACGGTGACGGAGTCTTCCGTTGTCCGGCTAAGCAGGCGGCTCTCGAATCCCCGTTGCTTATATACTTCTTTAAACATTTCGCTGTTCAGGATGATGGCGATAAACTGGTCCGCCGTGCAGATGTTCAAGGATAATCCGGATACGACGGTAGAGGCGACCATGCTGGTACGGCCTCGCATGAAATGCAAGAAGATACGTGTGATGCTTTCCAGCATGCCGCTAGCGGACATGGCCCCGCCGAAACACATGGCGCAAATGATCAGCCAAATCGTGTTCATCATCCCGGCCATTCCCCGGGTAGAGACTAGAGAGTTCAGGGCCTCGTTGCCGGTCTGTATCTGCGTGCTGTCATAGAAAGTCATCAGCAGACCTTTGATATAGGCGATAATCCCGCTATCTGTGATCCCGGAAATCTCCAATAAGGCGTTTGGCTGGAAGATCAAGGCGAATATTCCGGCGAGTATGGAGGAGGCGAAAAGCACCACGATCGAAGGTGTCTTCTTGGCGATCATGATTCCGGTAACGATCGGTACGATCATAAGCCAAGGCGTGATATGGAACGAGCCTTTTAAGGCTTCGGAGAAAGCGGCTATCTGGGATGCGTCCGCTGCCTCCCTCGAGAATCCGGCGATGCTGAATACGATCAGTGTGACGATCATAGAGGGAACGGTCGTATAAAGCATATACCGGATATGCGTGAAAAGGGGCGTGTCCGTTACGGAGGCCGCCAATACCGTAGTGTCTGATAACGGCGACATCTTATCCCCGAAATAAGCGCCCGATATAATCGCTCCCGCTACCCACCCCGTACTGAAGCCTTGTGCCTCGCCAATCCCGATCAAGGCGATCCCGATGGTGGCGATGGTAGTCCACGAGCTACCCGTCATGACCGATACGATACTGCATAGCAGGCAACAGGCCACGAGGAAGAAATCCGTTTGCATGACTTGCAACCCATAATAGATCAAGGACGGCACGATCCCGCTTACCATCCAACTGCCCGATAGGGTTCCGATCAATAAAAGGATGATGACAGACGGTGCGATCCCGTAGATGTTACGGGCGATTTGCCCCTCGATATCTTCCCACTTGATCTTGCAATGAAAGACGGCGATCAAAGAGCAGATCGAGGTGGCTATCAATAATACGATTTGGCTGGCTCCTCCAAGGGAATCGCCCCGGAAAATATAGATGGCTACGGCCAGCATGATGACTAATGTCACTACGGGTAGTAAAGAGATCGCGATGGAGGGTGTCCGGGGCTTTTCTGCCATGGGTTTATTCACGTCGTTTGTTATTTATCATGGATAATCCGAATAAATTCTTTATACGGACTTGCCTTGTGTTATCGATTCTAATTAATTTCGCTGCAAAAATAAAAAAGGATTTGGATAGGAGGGTAACTTATGGTAGTAAATAATCGGTTAGGCTATTTATTTGTCTTTTTGGGGATGAGTATGGCGCTATATGCCCAGCGAAAGACGGAAGTGATCCGTTATGGCGATCTGGATCAGTGGGTGGTACGTAAGATCACGGAATCGGCTATTATCGGGAAGGAGACGAAGACACTTTACTGCGTTGGCCCTACGGATACGATTATTGGAAATAGACCTTTTGAGTCGAAAGTTTCGCCTTGGGGCAGTTCTAACGTGATGGCAAGGGTGAGCGGGATTACGAAAGCTAGCGTCAGTGTCTACCCCGAAAGACGGGATGAGGGGTATTGCGCACGGCTGGAGACGGGTATAGAATCGATCTCGGCGATGGGTATCATGAACGTGAAGGTGTTGGTCGGGGGATGCCTCTATCTCGGCCGTTTTCTGGAACCGGCGAAGAATTCTTCGGAGACGTGGGGACAGATCGTTTGCGGTATCCCGTTTCACCAAAAACCTACGTCCTTGTTATTCGATTATAAGGTGAAACTCTCCGGTGATCCCAATCGTATTAAATTGAGTGGTTTTAGCAAGAGATCGGAGGTAGATGGCATTGATATGCCTTTGGTGAATCTCTTTCTTCAGAAGCGTTGGGAAGATAAGGACGGGAATATATATGCTAAGCGTATCGGTACGCTGGTAATCCGGATGGATGAAAATACGGATTGGGTAAACGATGCCAGTTTCACGATCTTATACGGCGATATCACGAAACGTAGCGATTATAAAGAATATATGGGGTTTCAACTCGGAGAGTCCGCTCGTTATAGCTTGAACAGCAAAGGCAAGAATGTGCCCATCCAAGAGATCGGCTGGGGAACGGAGGACGATGAGGTAACCCATATGATCTTAGAGTTCTGTTCCAGTCACGGAGGCTCATACATAGGGTCTCCGGGAAATACCTTTTGGGTAGATAATATCCGGTTGGGATATTGAGCCTATTATCGTTGAAACCCTATGGTATTTGTCTCCGGTCTTGATACAGAAGCCAACAAATGAAGCGTAGCTTGTTTTATTCTATGGTTTCGTGATCAGAATATAATAGTCTGATATTAGCCTCTAATATTCTGAATCCACTCCCATGATCGTGCGGCATACCATATTTGGGGCCAGATTTATAGCTCCCGATTCTTATATCATACATTATCTTCCCATCGGTTAAGAGTGATATAAAACGCTCAAATGATGGCTCTGTATATATATCGGCTTTATTGAAGTAGAAGAGTTCCTTACCTCCTTCTTTTTTCGTTTGGGCAGTTACATATAATAAGTTCTTTAGCTTCTTTGTTAGTGCTTTTTGAATGTCTTGATAGGTGTAACCTACGCTACAATCTAACAGCTCTTTTGTATTTAAGTCAAATACTCCTATTAATATTGTCTTGGCGACAGGGTTGTTTAGGAGTTTAAAAGAATATTTCTTCATATATGTGTTATAGCTATTTGCAAACATAGACGTATGCAAGCTATTTATAGATGGTGCATCTTCATAAGGTGTTCCAAATTTATCTTTTAAATAAGCATTCGCACGTTTGGGAAATGAGGGGCTTTTAGTGAATAGGGTAACGTAAGAGCATGAAGCGCCGCGATGAGATTTTATTTCGAATCCAGCTAAATCGGGCTCGTCTAAATTGTTCTCGACAACTCCGATGTAATCTTCAAATGTTTTTCCAATCCCAGTATTGTTGGCTCTATTGCTTGGAACATATTCCAAGGATTTAACCTCTTTGAACTTTGAAATAATAAAATCCTTATTCTCCATAACGTATTATATTAAATATGAGTAAGTCAATAATATCTCTATCTTTGGAAAAATCTTCCTCTGATATGAATAGCTGTTCTATGGTAATGTTGAAATAGTGGCATATTTTATAGATCTGACTAAGGGTGTACTTATGTGGAAATTTAGGGCTTTCTATACTCCCTATTAAGCCCGGAGCCACTTCGAGGAGATTCGACAACTCTTTTTGGCTAACATTGTTGGCCTCTCTTAGCTCCTTTATCTTAAGGATGATTTCAAGTTGATACTCGGTCTTTCTAATCATTATTGTTATTTTTGCCCAAAAATATAGTTTTATATATGCTTATGTGCTCACAATATGTGAGCAATTGAGTATATTTGCACTCACATAATATAAGTAAGGAAGGTATGTACAAAAGAACGATTGATAATAGGTGGAGCTTTAAGGATGCCGATACCAAAGAATTTACTCATTGCTATCATGCGTATCCTGCGATGATGATTCCCCAAGTAGCAAGAGCTCTAATAGAGGAATATAGGCCAGAGGATGGAGTTGAGCTACTTTTTGATCCATATATGGGAAGCGGTACATCGTTAGTTGAGGCTTCTATAAAAGGTATAAACGCGATAGGAACAGACCTTAATCCATTGGCTAGATTGATGAGCCATGTAAAAACAACCCATTATGATTTATCTTGTATCAGAGATACTTTTTCAATGATGCAAGCCTTGTTCTTTGAGTATTCTGAAGATAAGGTCAAGAATAAGAACTTCGATAATATTTCTAATTATACTTATTGGTATTCCAGAGATAGCCTTTTGCGCCTTTCTTATATTTATCAAGTAATTAATGAATGTGTGGCTTTGGATTTCGCTGATTTCTTTAAAGTTCCTCTTTCCGAGACTGTTAGAGAGGTATCGTTTACGAGGAATGGAGAATTCAAGCGGTTTAGGATGAAGGAAGAGAAAATTAAAGACTTCAAACCGGATGTCTTTCGATTGTTTGAAGAAAAGGTTATAAGAAATATAAATGGACTTGAGGAGTTTAATAGTATAAAATATCCATGTAATATAGGTATCTATGACTTTAATAGTACTATAGAAATCCCTTCCGATATAATACAGCCGAATAGTGTTGATATGGTTGTAACCTCTCCGCCTTATGGCGATAGTAGAACAACCGTTGCTTATGGACAATTTTCAAGGTGGGCAAATGAATGGTTCAATTTTGAAAATGCTAAAACACTAGATAATCTCCTAATGGGGGGACGAGTTCAGAAAGAGGAACTTTTTGAGACTAAAAGCATTAAATCTGAACTGGACGAAATAAAGAGCATTGACCCAAAGAGAAATTTGGAAGTGGTCTCGTTTCTTAATGATTATAGCTGTTCTATAAAGAATGTCGCGTCTGTAATAAAGAGTGGTGGAGTCGTTTGTTATGTCGTAGGGAACAGAACGGTTAAGGGGGTTCAAATTCCATTAGATTACTTTACTGCTGAAATGTTTGAGAAGAATGGTTTTACACATATCGATACTATTGTTAGAGAAATACCTAACAAAAGGATGCCTTCCAAAACAAGTCCTACTAATGTGGCAGGGAAGAAGGTTAGTACGATGTGCAATGAATATATAGTCATATTGGAGAAGAAATAAGGAAAGAGGCTGTTTTATTTGACTGAATTGATAGCCAATGGCTCCTAGTGTCGAGTTCTTTCTTTTTGACAGTTTGTAATCTTAACGCCCGTAGAATCGATTATTGCGGGGGAATGTACAGCCTACTCTTAAATTTGAGTTAAAATATATTTAATCGCTTGTTGGATAGTTGGATATCAAAAGATGCTCTTTTGTTCTAGCGAAACTAGCTCATCCTAATTCCTATTTTATGGGATGAAAAACCTATCTCAATGGGTTACGATAGGGAAGTGACAGGGTTATGATGGTTATTCTTGATAGTTCACGACCCTATTCTTGACTATTCACGATGCCTAACGGCACTATTGGCGTTGCCAAACACGACCGATAGTGTAGGCTTTTGTCGATACTCGTGTGTAAAAAGTAGTACTTTGCCGCATAAAACGCCGCTTACAACCTCCTTTTTCCCATTATCTTGCCTCTTTTACGAATAGCCTATGTCACGATATGCGCTTTATTTCAGTCAAAAGGATTGTATGAATGCTGTTTTACTGACAGGGAGATTCGCGGGAAATAGTCTGTATTGGAAGTAAAATATAAATAGATAATTGAAAGTAGAAATGAATTGTTCTTTTAATGTACGCTCGTACATTAATGTATAGTTAAATACGTTGATATTTGAGAATTTTTTATGGGATAGAAACGACTAGTTTAAACGATCGATTCTTTTAGTCATTTGCAAAGGTACGCGTTTCTTCGATACTTGCAACCCTTCCGAGCTATTTTTTTATCACTTATTCTCTTTCTTATCAATAGGATAGGTTATCCTCTACGAAACAACCGATTCTTTCAACAAACCTCCCGTTTCGACACTAAAAAAACGCAAGATTTAGACGATCGTTTAGACTAGTCGTTTTCGAGTAGTGGTCGATGATTTAAAGTGTTGAACGGTATTTAATTAACACTATTATTAATATTAAATTTTCGATTTATGAACAAAAAGATTACTACGCTTTTGGCTAGTGCCATGCTTGCGACTGCTTTTTCGGCAGGGGCAGCCAACAAAGGTGATGCGGTTTTGTTGAATACTGGCACACAAGATTTGTCAGCTAAGACAGGAACTGACTTTGGGCGGTTGGAATTAGTGACGACTCCAACGAATATCAATACGTGGGATTTGAAAAACTTGAATGCTGCTACTTGGACAATTTTAGAAAAGAAATCTTCCTTAGGACAGACAATTTATTCTTTCGTGAACAAGGCAACAGGTTTATCTCTTGCTATTGATCCTGCTATTGCGCTTGATGCGGATGAAAATGGAGCGAATGCTACTACTATGACCTTAGGAGGTAGTGCTTCTGAGTGGGTTGAATTAGGGAATACATTGGTTTCTTACTTTAGCGGAGACTCTGTTGTTTACATTGCTCAAAATGGAACAGGTCCACTTTATTTGGAGAAGACGACCAAGGCTAAATTAAGTACAGGAAAACCTGTTAATTTATCTATTAAAACAGATTTTCCAGATAAATTAAATCTGGATGCTACTGATTTGAATACTTTATTGCAATCGGTTAATGCTGCTGACTTTTTTGGCTTGAACATGGCTCCACAAGTGACAACAGGTCAAAAAAATCTTTTAACGGCTACAGCTCTTAAAGCGATAGATGTAACAACAACTACATCGGGTAAATGGGTGAAATTGCAGGCCAAAGATCAAAAGAAAGGGGATGATGATGCTTTTGTTGTAGTCGATACCGCATACTATGATGGAACTGAGACTTCCAAGCTTTTGAAATTTGCTTATGACAAGTATAATGCTGATAACCGTGAACTTGGTTCTTATCACTACAAGTTTACTTTCGATGCGGCCAAACAAGAGTTGTATATTCAAACTGAGAAGGTTGTTTATAAGTTAGAGAAAACTTCTGGTACTGATGCAGACTTCGCTAAATTAATTAAAGAAAAGAACAATAACTCTTATTGGAGTGTACCGACAGGATCTACGGCTGGCCTATCTTTGTCAAGGGCGAGCGAAATGTATATCTATATGGCACGTTTAGCTGGTACGAATGTTCTGACTGTTAATACAGAGAAAACCAATAAGGCCGATGATGGTACTACTAATTTGGCCCAAGATAAAGTTCAAAGAACAAAAGTTACTCTTGGTACTAACTTTACAGGCTTAATTCCTACTACTATAGCGGACGGTGTTTATACGATTCGATACAAATCAACAGGTGGTCATAATCCAGAAAAGAACGGTTCTTATGCTTTGGCTAACTTAGCAGGTACGTTTGGTTGGGCTAATCAAGCTAAGAGACAAGATTTTAATCATATGCCGGCTGCTCAGTGGGTTGTGAAAAAGAATGGTGTTTCTAATACGGCTCTTGTAACGATTGACAACCGTGAGTTCAGTGATTTATCTATTGATGACGTTCTTCCTAATAATGCTACTCAGTTCTTCTCTGTAGAAGGTAGTACGGATGTATTCTATTATCCAAACAATACAAATGTTGCAGATACATTGAGTTTCGTCAAAGTTGCAGATGATTTGGTTAAGGATACGAAGCTAGGTTATAAATATGTATCAACTGAAGAGGCTTTAGTTCAAACGTACGTATTTAACTATTTACATGGATTGGCACTGGATAAATATCTTTACACTCCAGCAGGTAAGGATTCTATCGTTCGAGTAGACGAGAATGATGGAAAGACAAACTTCCGTTTGACTTTGGTTGTAAAAGATGATAAATACGGTTATGGAGATGGTTTGGTTAGAAATGTATATTATGTTTCTGATGGCAGGGGACGTTATATTTCTTATGATGAGATTACGAAGAAATATATGATGAAGTCTATTCCGACACCTTTCTTCTTGAAAGAGAACAATTGCATTGATGGAAAGCATTACTATGCTTTGGTTGAGGCTAAACTTGTAACGGATAATGTAAATCCGGCTTCTTCAGGTAAGTTCTTTGCTCCTGACGGAACTGAATTGAAAAATGGGGAAGAATATCCTTTGTATACGAAAGATGGATATTTTATTGTAAATGACTATCAAAAAGATGGATATAAGGGTTACTTCTTCAAAAAGAATAGCAAAGGTGAATTAGAGGCTTATGAGCAATGTGATCGTACGGCAACTGGAACTTCTGGCGTAGTTGCTGGCTCTTCTAAGAACTATGCGAATGTTAAGGTTTCTGTAGATGATAACACATTGGATTTGACAGAAGGTAACTTGAACGATAAGTTTATCTTAGGTAATGATAACGAAATTCGTACTTCCGCATTCGCCGTGTCAAAAGATGATTCTCCATTATACCGTCGTTTCAACAACGTCGCATTGGGTGAGAGTGAGACTGCTGATAGCTTGTTCTTTGTAGAGAAGATCCGTAAGGAATATTTGATGGATGAGTGGAACAAGAACTTGACTGATAAGACCGTTGATTACGCTGGTATCTGGAATAAGGAGAAAGCGAATGGTAAATTGGCATTCATCGTTGATACTGCTTGGGTTAATCGCAGTAACGGCGATATCAAACCTCAATATTTGATCTCTGTAGCACGTGAGGATCAAGCCGGCACTCCGGGTGTTCCTTGTACGTATGAGCACAATCACTATGACAATGCCGGAAACTTGGTTGATGCCGCACATTGCTCTCACGCTACTCAAGGCCACGCAGGTTTTGACTATGGCAAATATTTGGTAAGCTTCGGAGACTCTGCTCTTATCAAGGGTCATGAGTTGAAAGTTCCGTATATGGATATCGATGGTGGTTATACTCGTGTAGGTTTTGTTAAGGCAATCCATGCGGGTGATAGCTTGTTTATCTTAACACAAGGTTTTGAAAATGTGGATCCTGCTACATTGGATACAGCTACAATTATCAATGCATATAAGAAGAGTAAGAGTGAGCACTTCATCGTAAACTTGCAGGGTGACAACCATAAGAACGTTACTTGGTCATTCCGTTACGTAAATCCTGATAAGGCTGGTGTTGTGACAGAAGAAGGTGAAGCAAATGAGTTCTTGTTCGAGTCTAACATCTATAACGAGAATGGTTTGACTTCAACAGGTAAGGCTACTAAAGGTTTTGATAAAGCTGTAGCCGGTTCCATCGCTCCTCAATATGCCGCATGGTTGAAGATGCAAAACGGTTGTTTGGTATTGACTCGTGGCGACTCTGAATTCAATGCTGCTAAGACTGGTTCTGACGGTGCCTTGATCTTCAACGCATACCAGAAGACTGACGCTGAGGATATGGTAACATCTATCGAAGGCGCTAACGCTGAAGGCGTATCTATCGTAGCCGGCAACGGTACTGTAACCGTTCAAGGCGCAGCCGGTAAGTCTATCGTTATCACGAATATCTTAGGTAAGGTTGTCGCTGAGACTGTTCTTACCTCCGATAACGCTACAATCGCTGTACCTGCCGGTATCGTAGCGGTAGCTATTGATGGTGAGGAAGCTGTAAAGGCAATCGTGAAATAAGAAATAAACGAAATAAGATAATCATACGATTCCCGTGCGGGTATCGATCCAAGTAATCCGTGACGGATGAACAGGCGGGAATTGGATTAATATTAATACTAAAGTAATAAATTAAAGTTCATCCGTAAGTACTTCCGTGAGGATGGAAGCGGATAAAAAGACAAGTCCTTGGCAATGTGTTCGCATGCCAAGGACTTTGTGTTTATACTTGCCTTCGTCAGACCTAATGAGTGTATGAGTTGTTTAATTCTGCGTAAGCAACTCCGTCAGCCTCTTGACCCCTTCCGAGGCCCCGGCCTGTATATGCTCGATATCGTCGCGATAAGTACGTACATCTTTCGGGTCGATCAAGTAGATCGGTTGGCCCCGGCGCACGTAGTTTAGCAATCCGGCAGCAGGGTAGACGTTTAAGGAGGTACCGATAATCACGAAGATATCACAATCTTCCACCAGCTTGATGGAAGGCTCTATCATGGGTACCGCCTCTCCAAACCATACGACGAAAGGACGTAGCTGATTTCCGTGAAGGTCCTTGTCACCCAGATGAATATCCGGGTTCTCCGGTGATAGATCGTAGGTCGTGTCCATATCCCTTACGGAGCATGCCTTCATCAACTCTCCATGCAGATGGATCACGTGGCTGCTACCCGCACGTTCATGTAAGTTATCGATATTCTGGGTAATGATTCGTACGTCGAAATCTTTCTCCAAGGCGGCTAGGCCGAGGTGACCGGCGTTAGGTTTCGTATTCAATAACTCTCTTCTGCGCTGGTTGTAGAAGTCGAGAACCAATTTAGGGTTGGCGGCGAAGCCTTCCGGCGTGGCGACATCTTCCACCCGGTATTTCTCCCATAACCCGTCCGAGTCACGGAAAGTGGAGATGCCGCTTTCCGCACTCATTCCCGCTCCGGTAAGTATGACTAACTTTTTCATCTGTTACTTGTTTAATGTATAGATGTATATATTAATAGTTACGAAGTTACGACTTTATTTCGTAAAAAGCTTTGAATGAAATAAAAAGTTCTTACAAAATGCTGTTATACGATTAAAAGCATTACTTTTGTGGCTTATAATTAGTTGAACAAGAAAAAAGAATGGATAAAGTAAGTTATGCGCTTGGCTTAAGTATCGGAAATAATTTCCAGAACTCAGGCATCAAGGATCTTCAAGTGGAAGATTTTGTACAGGGATTGAATGACGTCTTAACAGAGGCAAAACCTGCTCTTAGTTATGATGAGGCAAAACAAGTGATCAATGATTACTTCATGAAGCTTCAACAAGAGAAACTGGAGATCAATAAGAAAGCCGGTGAGGAGTTCCTTTCTATCAATAAGCATAAGGCTGGTGTGGTAGAGCTGCCTAGCGGTTTGCAATACGAGGTGCTGAAGAATGGTACAGGCGCTAAACCTACGGCGAACGATAAGGTAAAATGCCACTATCACGGTACGTTAATCAACGGTCAGGTGTTTGATAGCTCCGTACAGAGAGGCGAGCCCGCCGTATTCGGTGTTTCACAGGTAATCCCGGGATGGGTAGAGGCTTTGCAGTTGATGCCGGTCGGTTCTAAATGGAGATTGTTTATCCCGTCTAACCTTGCTTATGGCGAGCGTGGGGCAGGTGAGGCTATCGAGCCGAATAGTACGTTGATCTTCGACGTTGAGTTATTAGATATCGAAAAATAATATATAAGAGTTAAAGAAAAATGAAAAAGTTAAGTGTATTAGTCGCTACAGTGATTGTAGCAATGGGCGCATCTTTCACCTCTTGCGGTGATTCTCACAAAAGCGCGAGCTTGAAGACTTCTATCGATAGCGCAAGCTACGCTATTGGTATCAGCACAGGTGCCGGTTATAAGGAAAACTTAAAGACTTTGCCGGGTGGCGAGGCTAACGTAGATGATTTGATCGCTGGTTTTATCCAAGCTATCAAAGGGGATTCTTCTGCGATGAAGATGAATCCGCAACAGGCTCAACAATATTTGCAGACTTACTTCGTAGAGGCTCAGGCTCGCGAGGCTAAGAAGACAAAAGAAGAGGGCGATAAGTTCTTGGCGGAGAATAAGACAAAAGAAGGCGTTATCACGACTGAGAGCGGCTTGCAATATAAGGTAGAGAAAGAAGGTACAGGCGCGAAGCCGACCGCTACCGATAAGGTAAAAGTTCATTATACCGGAACTCTATTGGACGGTACTAAGTTTGATAGCTCCGTGGATCGTGGCGAGCCGGCTGAGTTCGGTGTTGGCCAAGTAATCAAGGGCTGGACTGAGGGCTTGCAGATCATGCCGGTCGGTTCTAAATATATCTTCTGGATCCCGGCTGAGTTGGCTTATGGCGAACGTGGCGCAGGACAAGATATCAAACCGAACAGCGTATTGAAGTTCGAGGTTGAGTTGCTTGACATCGTAAAAGAATAAGTAGCGAAGAAATAGAAACGGAACGTTTGTAAGATAATAGGCGGGCAAATTATGCTAAAAAGCATTTTTTGCCCGCTTTTATTATTTATTGATTACTTTTTTCTTTCAGAATGATATATGATTCAAATTTATTATATACTTTTGATACATTAAATCTGAATGCATATAATAAAGCGAATTTAAAATGGAGAAGATAGACAAACTGGACCGGCAGATATTGAACATTATTTCAAAGAATGCTAGGATTCCTTTTAAAGATGTTGCCGAGGAGTGCGGTGTATCTCGTGCAGCTATTCATCAACGGGTTCAACGCATGATTGATATGAATGTGATCGTTGGCTCAGGGTATCACATCAATCCTAAAATATTGGGGTATAATACATGTACCTATATCGGCGTGAAATTGGAGCGTGGATCTATGTACAAGGATGTTGTCCCGGAATTCGAGAAAATACCCGAAGTGGTAGAATGCCATTTCACTACGGGTCCGTATACGATGCTGATCAAGCTGTATGCCCGTGATAACGAGCACTTGATGGAACTTTTGAACTCCAAGATTCAAGAGATACCGGGTGTTACGGCTACAGAGACCTTGATTTCTTTACGCCAAAGTGTTAAACGTGAGATCCCTATCTGTAATATCAATGAATAAGACGAAGAATTATACATGAGCCCGGCCTATTCCAGTGCCGGGCTTTTTTGTTTATTCGGCGGTATCATCTATCTTTGTAATTCGTAATTGTGTGAGGTTCTATGAGTAAATATATAGGAATATTCGTTTTCGTATTCAGTTTGTTTTCTTTGGGAGTACATGCGGGGGAAAGTTTTCGTTTTCGGGTGTATTTGAAAGATAAAGGGGATTCCGGTTATACGCTGGATAACCCGGAGGAATATCTTTCCAAGGAGTCTGTCGAGCGACGGAACCGGCAAGGTATATCGGTGTCGGAATCGGATTTGCCGATCGCTCAAGCTTATCTGGATACCTTGTCCGCCAATGGAGGAAAACCGGTGCTGGAGAGCAAATGGTTCTCTACGGTCGTGGTGTCCAGTCCGGATAGCTTGGTCGCTGAGCGTCTCTTGCGCCTCCCGATCGTGGATTCCGTGAAATGGGTCTGGAAAGGTGACGAGGAAATCGATATTCCTAGGGAGGAGAAAGATACGACACGGTTTATGCCAATAGATAAACCGGAGAAATCGCCTTACGGTTATGCCGAGGAGCAGATCAAGATGCTGAACGGTATCAAATTGCATGAGGCGGGCTTTAAGGGTAAGGGTATGCGTGTGGCCGTGGTCGATGCCGGTTTCATGAACGTGGATCGGATCAGCGTATTTGATTCCTTGAGGTTATTAGGAACGCATAACGTGGTTTTCCCCGGCCGAAGCGTTTTCATCGGGGATGATCATGGGACGAAGGTCTTATCTTGCTTGGCCGCTGATGCGCCGGGCTTGATGGTCGGTACGGCTCCCCAAGCCGAATATTGGCTGATAAAGAGCGAGGATAGCCGTTCGGAGTTTCCCATCGAGGAGGATTATTGGACGGCAGCTATGGAATTTGCCGATAGCGTGGGAGTGGATGTGGTCTCTTCTTCGTTGGGGTATTTCTCTTTTGATGTAGAGGCCCTGAACTATCATCAAGATCAATTGGACGGGAGGACTTCCTTGATCAGTCGTGCCGCTAAGATGGCTTCATCAAAAGGGATCTTGTTGTTTAGTAGCGCCGGCAACGAGGGGGGCGGTAGCTGGGGAAAGATAACCTTTCCAGCGGATGCCCCGGATATATTGACAGTGGGCGCTATCACGGATCGTAAGAAGAAAAGTAATTTCAGTTCTGTTGGCTTTACGGCGGATTACCGGGTGAAGCCGGATGTGGTTGCCTTGGGTACGGGCTGTTGCGTGATAGATCCTGCGGGGAATATCCGTTACGCGAACGGTACCTCTTTCGCTACGCCGATCTTAGCGGGGTTGGGTGTTTGTCTATGGCAAGCGTTTCCCAGTCTGACGAATAAGGATATAATCTCTCTTTTGCAGCGTTTCGGCAGTAAGTTTGAGCAACCGGACGCTGAGTTGGGATATGGCATCCCGGATGTGTACAAAGCTTATAAACAAGAGCGTAAATATGCGGCCGAATCTAAATAACTTATCGGGTGAGAAAGAGGCTCTATCTTTGTTAGAGCTGAATACTCGTATACGGGGTGCGTTGTCGAGGGCTTTCCCGGAGACTTGCTGGGTGCGTGCGGAGATGAGCGATGTGCGGGTGAATACTTCTTCCGGACATTGTTATCTGGAGTTTGTGGAGAAGAATGTGCAGACCGGGCAATTGGTGGCCAAGGTACGAGGGTCTATCTGGGCGAAGACGTTTCGTATGTTGAAACCTTATTTCGAGATGGAGACCGGTCAGATGTTCGCTTCCGGCTTGAAAGTGTTGGTGAAGGTGTCTGTTGAGTTCCACGAGTTGTATGGATTGAGTCTTACGGTGCTTGATATAGATCCGGCTTATACGTTAGGTGATATGGTGCGTAAGCGTATGGAGATTATCCGCCAATTGCAGGAGGAAGGGGTCTTTACACTGAATAAGGAATTGCCTTTTCCGCTACTTCCTAGGAGAATCGCTATCATTACTTCTCCGACGGCTGCCGGCTACGAGGATTTTATGAATCAGTTGACACGGAATAAAGGAGGTTATCCGTTCTATACCAAATTATTCCCCGCCTTGATGCAGGGAGAACGGACGGAGGCTTCTGTAATAGCGGCTTTAGACCGGATTTATCAACATCAAGATCTTTTTGATGTGGTCGTGATTATCCGTGGAGGTGGGGCTACCTCGGACTTGAATAGCTTCGATTCTTATCTGTTGGCGGCGAATTGCGCTCAATTCCCTTTACCGATTATCACGGGTATCGGGCACGAACGGGATGATACGGTTGTAGATTTGGTAGCGCATACCCGGATGAAGACACCGACCGCTGTCGCCGAGTTCCTTATTTCCCGAATGGATAGCGTTGGTGAGGAGTTGGAGAGTTTGCGTCAAGACGTGAGTTTATTGGCTATGGATATTCTATCCCGACAGAAAAACTATTTACAATTGGTAGCGACCCGTTTCCCTTCTATCGTGACAAGCCGGATCGAGCGGAATCGTTCGGGACTGCAAACGATAGCGAGTCGTTTACCTGCGATGGCATCGGGTTTGTTATCACGCCGCCAGTCGGTGCTTGAGAATACGGAACTTCGCTTGCGGAACGGTATTACCTCTAAACTTTCCGAGAGTGGGCGTTTTATCCAGCTTACGGAGCAGTTTATCAAGATGGCTTCTCCTGATTATATATTGAAGAGGGGATATAGCTTAGCCTTGAAAGATGGCAAGATTATCAAACATGCCTCTGATTTGCGAGCCGGCGAAGAACTGACGACTCGCTTCATCGATGGTGAAATAAAAAGTATTATCAAACCATAGAGGGTGGTTTTATAACCGTCCGATAAATACATAATTAATATGGCGAAGAAAGAAGAAACATATAACGAGGCGATCGAGAAACTTCGTAAGATCGTGGCTGAGATCGAGAATGGAGACTTGGATGTCGATATCCTGTCCGAGAAGGTAAAAGAAGCTACCCGTCTGATCAAGCTCTGCAAGGAGAAGCTGTATAAAGTGGATGAGGAAGTTAAAAAAGTTTTGGAGGAATTGGATTGATGGATAAGTACGTCTTGATCGTTGCCGGGGGGAAAGGGCTTCGTATGGGTGGAGATCTGCCGAAGCAGTTTATTCCTATGCGGGGGAAACCTCTTTTGATGCATACGTTAGAGGCTTTTCATCGTTGGGATGCTTCCGCACGTATAATCCTTGTGCTTCCGGAGGATCATCAGCCGTATTGGAATATGCTTTGCAAGGAAATCGGCTGCAAGGTCCCGCATGCGATCGTGAAAGGGGGAGATGCTCGCTTCTTCTCGGTTAAGAATGGGTTGGATTGGCTTTTGGCGGAGAGGCGTCGGAAGGGGGAGGAGGATAGCGGTCTGAGTTTGGTCGCTGTGCACGATGGCGTTCGTCCTTTCGTCTCTCCGGAGGTTGTTGAGGCCTGCTTTGATAAAGCGGCTGTCACGGGAGCCGTTATCCCGGTTGTTCCGATGATTGATTCCCTGCGTGAGACAGATGAAAAAGGGAGCCATCCGGTGGACCGTTCCCGCTATATGGCTGTACAAACCCCGCAAGTCTTCCATTTGGAATTATTGACAAAAGCCTATGAGCAACCTTATTCGTCTTTATTTACGGACGACGCTTCCGTGGTGGAGGCGATGGGGCATGCGATTGATACAGTTCCCGGTGATCGTGAGAATATCAAGATTACCACGCCCTTTGATTTGTTAATAGCGGAAGCGATGTTTGCCCGGTAAACCCTAAAAACTCATAGATGTTATGCTGGACCTTGATAAGCGATCGATTACGTACTTGCCGGGAGTAGGACCCAAGAAGGCGGATATCCTGCAAAAGGAAGCGGGGATATCGTCGTATGAGGACTTGCTCTTTTATTTTCCTTATAAATATATAGATCGCAGCCGGTTTTATAAAGTTGCCGAGATCAGTGGGAATATGCCTTATATCCAGTTGAAAGGCCAGATTCTCTATTTCGATACGCTAGGCGAGGGGCGGAGTAAACGGCTGGTTGGCAAGTTCTCGGATGGTACGGGCACGATCGATTTGGTCTGGTTCAAGGGCTTGAATTATGTGACAGATAAGTATCGTCCCAATACCGAGTATATAGTTTTCGGAAAGCCTACGGAGTTCGGGCATACCTATAACATACCGCATCCGGATATCGACTCAATGGAGCAAGCTGATCAAGTGGCGAATGGCTTGACTCCTTTCTATAATACCTCGGAGAAAATGAAGAAATCTTTCTTGAATTCCCGGGCGATCCAGAACCTGCAATATACGTTGTTAAGCTGGCTGAACTGGGAACTTCCGGAGACGCTTTCCCCCGACGTATTGAAACGGATCCATATGATGTCTATGACAGAGGCGATGCGGAATATCCATTTCCCGGAATCTGCCGCTAAGTTGCGTGACGCCCAGTTACGTTTGAAGTTTGACGAGCTTTTCTTCATACAATTAAATATATTACGTACCGCTAGCGTTCGGAAACTGAAGCTAAAAGGGATCGTTTTCCCTACGGTCGGCCATTATTTCAATACGTTCTATAAAGAGTATCTTCCTTTTGAGTTGACGAACGCCCAGAAACGGGTAGTCCGTGAGATCCGGATCGATATGGGTAGCGGGCGGCAGATGAATCGCCTGCTGCAAGGTGATGTGGGGAGTGGCAAAACTTTGGTAGGCTTATTGTCTATGCTATTGGCGATAGATAATCATTGCCAAGCTTGTATGATGGCTCCTACCGAGATATTGGCAACCCAGCATTATGCGACGATCATGGGATTCCTGAAAGATATGGACGTTAAGGTCGCTCTTTTGACCGGATCTACCAAGAAGAAAGAGCGGGATAAGATATTACCGGCTATTGCCAGCGGTGAGATCCAGATCGTGATCGGGACGCATGCGTTGATTGAGGAGACGGTGGTTTTCTCTTCGTTGGGATTAGCGATTATCGATGAGCAGCACCGTTTTGGTGTGGAGCAACGCTCACGCCTTTGGACGAAGAATGCGATCGTGCCGCATGTGCTGGTGATGACGGCTACCCCGATTCCCCGTACTTTGGCGATGACTTTGTATGGGGATCTGGATGTATCGGTGATTGATGAGTTACCCCCGGGGCGTAAACCGATACAAACGCTTCATCGCTATGATAATAAAAAGGCACAACTTTATGAGTTCCTTCGGAAAGAGATACAAAAGGGGCGTCAGGTTTATGTGGTATATCCCTTGATTGAAGGAAATGAGAAACTGGATTATAAAGACTTGGAGGCTGGTTTTGAGACGTTCAAGGAGGTCTTCCCAGAATATAAGGTATGTATGGTACATGGCCGTATGAAAGCGGCGGATAAGGATACCGAGATGCAGAAGTTTATCTCCGGCGAGGCGCAAATCTTGATGGCTACTACGGTTATAGAGGTTGGCGTGAACGTGCCGAACGCATCCGTCATGGTGATCGAGAGTGCTGAACGTTTCGGTCTCTCTCAACTTCATCAGCTTCGTGGCCGGGTAGGACGTGGTGCTGAACAATCTTATTGTATCTTGGTCTCTTCCTATAAATTAAGTAATGACACTCGTAAGCGACTGGAGATTATGGTGAACAGTACGAATGGCTTTGAGATCGCTGAGGCGGATCTCCGTCTCCGGGGACATGGAGATTTGGAAGGTACCCGGCAAAGTGGCGAGGGGATAGACCTTAAAATAGCGGACTTGGCGGCCGATGGACAAATACTTCAATATGCGCGGGATATCGCTCAAGGAGTTCTTGACGAAGACCCCGAATTATTGTCCGAACAGCACCGGATATTGAGCGAAAGGCTCAAAACTCTGTTCACAAGGAAGATAAATTGGGGAATGATTAGCTAATATGTTGTGAAACATATTGTTCTGTAAGCCTTTGATATTTAACTTGTTTATTCGCTTGTTTTGCTTTTATTCAAAGTCATTGCAGAAATTTTTCGTTAATCAATTTTGTCGGCTTATTCAAATTTCCGAACTTTGACAAGTTGACAATCAGGCAGAGATGCCGGGTATTGCCGTTTTATCCTGAATTATAAGAATGAAAGTTATCAAAAAATGAGTATAAAGACATTTCTATTCATTTGTTGTGCCGCTGTGATGGTATCGACTGCAAATGCGGAGAATCCGGTGAAACCGGAAACTCCGGAGACTCCCAATCATCCAACCCACAAACTTATGGACAAGCGTGTATCTGAGTTAATGGCCGACCGTGTTGGCTTTAAGAAAGATATGGCTTTGAAGGAGCTTGCGGAGATTAATGAGAAAGCGGAGTTGGAGGCGAGAGAGAACTTGATGTTCCCTGCCGATGAATTATATGGCGAATGGACAAATGAATGGGTGAATCCTTTCCGGGGTAAAAAGGTAGATATGCCGGATTCTTGCGTGATTGATTGTTCGGCGTTTGTTTTGCCGATCGATACGATGATCCGGGTTACCTCTAAGTATGGCCCTCGCCGGCGTCGGATGCATAAAGGGGTTGATTTAAAGGTACAGATCGGTGATACAATCCGTGCGGCTTTCGATGGTAAGGTACGTATTAAGAATTTCGAGCGCAGAGGGTATGGCTATTATTTAGTGGTTCGTCATCCGAATGGTTTGGAGACTGTATATGGCCATTTATCTAAATTTTTGGTTGGTGTAAATGATATCGTTCATGCGGGAGACCCGATCGCCTTGGGGGGAAATACAGGACGTTCTACCGGTTCTCACTTGCATTTCGAGACTCGTTTCTTAGGTCAGGCTCTTAATCCTGCCGATATTATTGATTTCGAGAGTTGTGTGCCTTACCAAGATCAATATGTATTCCACAATGTAAAGATCAATGGACGCAAGAGTAATATTTATACATCCTCAAATGAGCAAATGGTTTATCACCGTGTGAAATCCGGTGATACCTTAGGTAAAATCGCACGTATATATGGTACGACAGTGAATGAGCTTTGTCGTTTAAATGGATTGAAATCTACTTCTATGTTACGTATCGGCCAGTCCATTCGTTGTAGTGCTGGTGTGGAAACCGCGGCTAAAGCGACTCCAAAAGCTCAAACTCAAAAGAAATCGACCGCTTCCGGATCTTCTAAGAAAATCACGGTACAGGCAAGTTCTTCCGCTACCGCTTCTTTAGGAGAAAATACGAATACAATGAATGATGTGGAGGCTACTCCGGTTTATCATCGTATTAAATCCGGTGATACGCTTGGCGCTATCGCTAAAAGATACGGTACTTCCGTTAGTAAACTTTGCGAATTGAACGGTATCACAAAGACTACCGTGTTGCGCTTAGGACGCTCATTACGCTGTTCATAACGATATATAAGATGTAAGAAAACGAAAAGGAGCCGCTTATAAAGTGGCTCCTTTTCGTTGTAACCTCTTTTCATTTATCTTATTAGCTTTTGTTGTCTTGAATTTTCGAGAACATCTACGTCTTTTTTCCTATATTCGCGGGTATAATCTAGGATAGTATGCCAAATACAAAGGAACAATTCGAGCAAGTGATCTCCCTGTGCCGGGAGTTGTTCGGGAAGAAGTTGAAGGATTACGGGCCGTCGTGGAGGATTATGCGTCCCCAGTCGGTTACCGACCAAATATTTATCAAGGCGAACCGTATCCGTAGCTTGGAGATTAAGGGGACGAGCATGGTGGACGAGGGAATCCGTCCGGAGTTTATCGCTATCGTTAATTATGGTGTGATCGGTTTGATCCAGTTGGGGTTGGGATTCGCGGATACGACCGATATCACGATAGATAAAGCCTTGGAATTATACGATAAATACATCACTGAGACGAAGGAACTGATGTACGCCAAGAATCACGACTATGATGAGGCGTGGCGCAGTATGCGTATCAGCTCGTACACGGATCTTATTTTGATGAAGATTTATCGGACCAAGCAAATCGAGAGTCATGGAGGCAAGACACTCGTCTCCGAGGGAGTGGACGCTAACTACATGGATATGATCAATTATGCCCTCTTCGGCTTGATTAAGCTGGAGTTTGGCGAGGAGTGAGCTACATGGAATATAAGGAAACCGTAAAGAAAGTGATTGCGGAGGTCTGCCGCCTGTTACTGGGAGTTGTCTTTATCTTCTCCGGGACGGTGAAGGCTGTCGATCCCATGGGAGGCGCCATTAAGATAGGCGACTATCTGACTTCCTTTGGGCTGGATAAGCTGCAACCCTTTACGGTATTGATCTCCTTTAATTTGTCCGCTCTGGAATTCATGCTGGGTGTCTGTATGCTATTGGGGGTGTACCGGCGGTATACGACCTTCTTGACCTTGCTGATGATGTCTTTCATGACGCCGCTGACGCTGTATCTGGCGATCTTCAATCCCGTATCGGATTGCGGTTGCTTCGGGGATGCCTTGGTGATCAGTAATTGGCAGACCTTCTATAAGAATGTCGTACTTTTGGCCGCCGCTATTTACGTGTTCATCCATAATCAGCGGCTTTTACAAGGCTATACCTACCATGTCTACTGGTTCGTGGCTTTGTGGTCATATGTCTTCGCTATCGGTTTCGCTTACCGGAATTATAATCATTTGCCGATCTTGGATTTCCGTCCCTATAAGTTGGGTGCGAATATCCCTGCCTTGATGTCGATACCGGAAGGTGCGCCCGAGGATGAATATGCGTATTCTTTTATTTACGAGAAGGATGGCGTACAGAAAGAATTTTCTTTGGAGAACGCCCCGGCCGATGATAGCACGTGGACTTTCGTGGATTCAAAGACCAAGCTGATCAAACAAGGATACGTTCCCCCCGTTACCACATTTCATATCTATAATGAGAATGACGCAGACGTGACTGATGAGTTGCTGAACGACCCGAAAGGTCTTTTCCTTTTGATCGCTCCCCGTCTGGAGAATGCGGATGATGAGCGTATCGACGAGATTAATAACGTATACGATTACGCCTTGGAGAACGGCTTGGGCTTCTATTGCGTGACGGGTTCTTCCGCTGATGCTATCGCTACATGGAGCGATAATACCGGTGCCGAGTATCCGTTTCTTATGGCCGATGATGTCCTTTTGAAAACGATCATCCGCTCCAATCCGGGATTGGTCTTGCTGAAGAAAGGTACGATCTTGATGAAGTGGCATTACAACGATATCCCACAGGAAGAAGACCTGAAAACGATCGTAAACGGCTATCTGGAAGGAAATACCGACTGGAAAGCGAAAGAAGATGCCCGGCTAATAACCAACCTATTAAGTTTTACCGTACCTTTGTTGCTGGTTTGGGGATACGATGCCTTGCGCAATCGCCGTCGCCGGAAAGGAAAAGAATCTGAATAGAGATTTATTTGTATTACATATTTAAATTATTAAGTTATGAGAAAGAATATTGTTGCAGGAAACTGGAAAATGAACACTACTCTTGCTGAAGGTCTTGCTTTGGCTAAAGGTTTGGACGAGGCTTTGAAGGGTAAGACTCCGAATTGCGATGTGATCATCGGTACTCCGTTCACTCACTTGGCAAGCGTTGCTGCCGCTATCGATACAAACAAGATCGGTGTTGCAGCTGAGAACTGCGCTGACAAGGAAAAAGGTGCTTATACAGGTGAGGTTTCTGCCGCTATGGTAGCTTCCACTGGCGCGAAATATGTGATCTTAGGCCACTCTGAGAGACGTGCTTATTATCATGAGACTCCGGAAATCTTGAAGACGAAGGTTGAGTTGGCTTTGGCTAACGGTTTGACTCCGATCTTCTGTATCGGTGAGGTTTTGGAGGAGAGAGAAGCTGGCAAGCACTTCGAGGTAGTAGACGCTCAGATCGCTGGTTCTTTGTTCGATCTTTCCGCTGAGGATTTCGGCAAGATCGTCTTGGCTTACGAGCCGGTATGGGCTATCGGTACAGGTAAGACTGCTTCCGCTGAGCAAGCTGAGGAGATCCATGCTCACATCCGCACTACTTTGGCCGCTAAATATGGCAATGAGGTAGCTGATAACTGCACGATCCTTTACGGTGGTAGCTGTAACGCCGGTAACGCTAAGGAATTGTTCGCTAAACCGAACGTAGACGGTGGTTTGATCGGTGGCGCTTCTTTGGCCGTTGACAAATTCATGCCGATTATCGAGGCTTTTTAATTAATTCATAATAAGAAGGTATCTTTCCCCTCAATGAATGGGGAAAGATACTCTTTTTAATATTCTATCTATGAAAAGAATTCCTTGTATCTTATTGCTATTTGCCTTTATGATGGCCGGTACTTCATCTTTATTCGCTCAGACGGCGTTGGAAGGTGAGCGTTCGACCATATTCGATGCGTTGCAGAGATCCGGTTTGGGAAAAGGCGAGGTCGTTATCAATCAATCCGCCGCTATCCGCAAGATGGTGGGTGAGCGTATGCGTGGAGCGAACGTGGAGACGACCGATAGCCTTACCTTCTTGAAGGTACAAGGGTATCGTACGCAGGTATTTTCCGGTAATAACCAACGGGTCTCGAAAGACGAGGCTTTTCGTAAGGAGAAGGAAATCAAGGAGCTTTTTCCAGAGATCCCGACGTATGTCACTTACAACGCCCCGTTCTGGAAGTTGCGTGTGGGAGATTTCCGCTCGCATGAGGAGGCCTATCATATGATGCGCCTGTTGATGGGTGCTTTCCCGAAATACGGGAAGGAAATGTATATCGTACGAGAAGAGATAAAAATTCCCCTAAATTAAAGAGAATGTCAGAAGTAAACGAAGAGACGCTACGTGCCCGGGAAGCTTTGGCCGGCCATTATAAGGAAGTATTGGGTTTGCTGGGTGAGGACGTGGAGCGTGAGGGTCTGCTTAAAACGCCGGAACGTGTGGCGAAAGCGATGCAGTTTTTAACCAAGGGATATCATGAGGACCCGGAGGCGGTGCTCCGTTCTGCCATGTTTCAGGAAGAGGATTACAAACAGATGGTTATCGTGAAAGATATCGATTTCTTCTCCCTTTGTGAGCATCATATGTTGCCTTTCTTCGGCAAGGCCCACGTGGCTTATATCCCCAAGAAATATATTACGGGCTTAAGCAAGATCCCTAGGGTAGTGGATATCTTCGCCCGCCGCCTCCAGATACAGGAGCGTATGACGATGCAGATCAAGGATTGCATCCAGAGGACCTTGGACCCGTTGGGCGTGATGGTCGTGATCGAGGCGCAGCATATGTGTATGCAGATGCGTGGCGTGGAGAAACAAAATTCCTTGACGACTACCTCTGATTTCACCGGCTTTTTCCAACAAGCTAAGACGCGCGAGGAGTTCATGAACTTGATCAAGCATAATCGCTGATCATCTCCCGTCATAGCTTACTCCAGTTTAGCCGTATAACTGATCCGCAGTGATACGGCTTTTATTATATCCCTACGTTTCCATCCGTTGAGTTACTGTTGTGATAAATATATAGGCGGGATGCAACTTTAATGGAGACCTATTCATCAATTAGATATAAGGACATTAAAAATATCAAGTTATGAAGACCAACAATTACCTATTCCTGTCGCTCTGTCTCTGCATACCTTTGTTTGCGTTGACTGGGTGTGACAATGATTCTTCTGAAGAACCTTTCGGAACCGATACTGAGCGATATGATATACCTTTGGATACTAAATCGCTAGAGGTAAACGCTAGAGGGCAGAAGTTCGCTTTTAATTTTTATAAGGAAATGGCTGGCAAGGAGGAGTCGAATTTTTGTATCTCTCCTTTAAGCGCCTCCTTTTGTTTGGGTATGGTATTGAATGGGGCGAATGGTAATACGTATACAGAGCTACAAGAAGCCTTAGGTTATGAGGGCTTAACCAACGAGGAGATAAACGCTTATGCCCAAATGATGCAGACGGAGCTTCCCAAGTTGGATGGTCGTACTGTTTTCATGAATGCGAATAGTATGTGGATCAAGGATGATTTCCAAATGCTGGAACCATTTGTAAAGACCAGTCAGACATATTATAATGCCGAGGTTTATAACGAGCCGTTCAATATAGAGACGGTGGACAAGATCAACCATTGGTGCGCCAATAAAACGAATGATTTGATCCCTAAGATGCTGGAGACAATCAGTCCCAATACATTGGCATGCCTGATCAACGCCATTTATTTCAAGGGAGTGTGGAAAATGGAGTTCGATAAGGGAGATACAAAGGACAAGCCGTTCCATCTAAAGGACGGATCAGAGATCAAAGTTCCTACCATGAAACAACAAGCGACAAATTATTATTATGGTGATGAGCAGGTATCTGTCGTGGAACTACCTTATGGAAACGGAGCGTTTAGTCTGGTTCTTTTTATGCCGTCCGATAAGAAGAAAACCTCGCTAGATGAGTTGATTGCGGACTTGGATGCGGATCGTTGGAACCAGTGGATGAGTAACCTGAGTTCTTATTCGTTCGACCTCTATTTGCCTCGCTTTACGATGGAATCAAGTATGGATTTAACAGATGTGATGAGGACATTGGGAGTCAAGGATGCCTTTAAAGAGTCGGAGGCAGACTTCACGAATATATCAACCGAACAGCCTTTATTTATAGGCTTGATAAAACAAAATACCTTTATTAAGGTCGATGAGTCCGGCACGGAAGCCGCCGCTGTTACGATAGTAGATATGGATACAAGTGCGCTTCCTCCCGCTACCACTTTAAAGAAACTTCGTTTTGATCATCCCTTCGGCTATGTCTTAAAGGAGAATAGTACGGGTGCCATTTTATTCGCAGGGCGAGTGGATCATCCCAAGTCTTAAAATAAATCAGCGTGTGTACCGGTATCGGTCATGATCAAGACCAGTTCGGTATCGTTTTGTTGCCATATTAAGAGCCAGTCGCTTTTAATATGGCATTCCCATAAGCCCTCAAATTTACCGCTTAGTTTATGGGGGTGATATTGCATTGGGAGGGAACCGGTTTCTTGAAGAATGCCGATAACTTCCCATAGGAGTTCTGGATTGCAATTCCTTTTCAAGCATTTCTTGAAACTCTTATCAAATTGCTTGGTAGTCTGTACGTCGTACATGGTTTATTGATTTAGCAAATGCTTTTTTAGATCTTCCATATCTTTGGCCTTATAAACCCTTCCTGCCTTGATATCCTCCAGCCCCTTCTCTATACCGGACTTCTTCCTGCCGATATTCCAACCGAATTTCTTGGCCAGTTCTTTGAGCAAGGCCATGTCTACCTCCGGTAAGGTAATTTCTACTTTCTTGACTGTCACTTCCATATCTTGGGTTGTTTATAGATTGTATGTGACAAAAATACGTTTTTTTATTGAATTGATAATCATCTTTGAGAGATTTCGAGAAAGACGATCGAAGGATATGACAATTTGTTAGGATTGACAATTTGTAATCGGAAGTCCCGGAGAATCGATTTTTCCGGGCTAAGGTACGTCTTGTGCTTGAATTTGAAAAAATAAATCAGCAATCGGTTCATTGATAGAGCAATGCCGAAAAATAGCCTTTTGTTCTAGCGAAAATAATTCATCGTAATTCATATCCGATGGAGCAAAAGGAGGGAAAAACGGTGTTACGATAGGGCTATAAGGAGGTAAGAATGCCCATTCACGACTACTTACAACCCTATTTGCGACTGCTTATAATGCCCAATGGCACTACTGGCGTTGCTTAACGCGACCGTATGTGTAGGCTTTTGTCGCCTAATGTGTATCGAAAACGGTCTTTTTCATTGGAAAAGCACTGTTTATTGTTATCTCCCCTCCTTTATCTTGTGATTCCTGTGGAAATGAGATGTTATGGAAAAACTCTAATACTACTCAAAAAGACAGAAAAGCCTCTTCGTGGATGACCTTATGGAAATGAGAATTTTGCTTGATCAACAGCTAGAAAAAGCCTTTAGAAGTGAATAACTAATCACTTCCAAAGCTGTTAGTTATTCACTGGGTATACTCGTTAGTTATTCACTCGACAAGCCGTAAGTTATTCACTTCAGAAGGCAAAAGTAGGAGATTTTACCTTTCATCCCCCGGATACTTCCGTTGGTCACAATAATTTGATTGGATACTCCTGCTGATGTAGTTTTGAAATAAAAATGACATGAGCAGGAATTTTTTTATAGTAGTTCTATTGACAATTGGTTCTTTTAGCGGTTGGGGACAGGTCGATACGATAGCGGACCAGAAGTTACAGGAGGTGGTGATCATGGCTAAGCTCCCTACGGTAGAAATGAAACCGGGGAAGATGACTTATAGGCTGGATGCCTCTATCACCCAAAGCCAAGGGAATGTCTACGACGTGTTGACCAGTTTGCCGGGAGTCGTGATACAAAATGATGGCACTATTTTCTTGAATGGTCAAAACGGGGCGAATATCTTGATGGATGGTAAGCCTACCTATTTATCGGGGCAAGATCTTGTCAATCTCTTAAAATCGACTCCTGCCTCCATTACGGATAAAATCGATTTGATTACGCATCCCTCGGCACGTTACGACGCTAGCGGAAACTCCGGTATTATCGATATACGTACGAAGAAGATATTGCGAAGGGGAATGAACCTTTCGGTAAACGGTAGTTATGACCAAGGTAAATATGGAGAGGGTTTCGCTTCTACTACCCTGAACCTGCGGACGAATAAGTTCAACTTCTATCTCTCTTATTCCTATTCCCGGAAGAATGATTACGATGATCTGTATGTGGAGAGAAACTATCTGGAAGGTTGGCGGCCGGAAGGGGAGACCGGGCAGATGACGCAATCTTCCTATCGAACTTGGAAGAATACATCAAACTATTATCGTTTCGGGATCGATTATCAAATGTCGGATAAGACTACGATCGGGTTTTCGACGGATGGTAATCTGGCGGGTAACAAGGTTGAGGGAGATATGAACTCATCCATTCCTAAGCGATCTCCGCAAACCGGAGGTTCGCTTCGCACCTTGAACGATCAGAATCGTTCGCAGGATAATTTTACGGCTGTTTTAAGTTTAACACATACCTTTAACTCTGATGGTGGGGTCTTGGATGCCTCTATGGATTACTTGCGTTATCGATACGAGGAAGACCAATATTTGAATAGCCAAGATACCTTGTTTGGGGATATGGATGGAGGAATCCATTTATACTCCGGACAAGCGAATCTGGTGTGGCCTTTCTCGAAATCCTTCACGTTCCATGCAGGCGCCAAGACCTCTTTTGTCTCTATTGATAATAACGCTGATTATAATCGGTTACAAGGTGATTCTTGGCAACCGGACCATGACTTGAGTTGTGATTTTCAGTATGACGAGAATATAAACGCAGGCTATGTACAGCTTGACGCCAAATTCTCTTCTGTAAGTCTGGAGGCAGGTCTTCGTCTGGAAAATACCCGCATAGAGGGCGAACAATCGGGTAACGCTTATCAAAGAGACTCCTCGTTTACCAATCATTATACGCACTTGTTCCCAACGCTTTCTGTTCAATATGCCTTGAGGAATGGGAATAGTCTGTCGCTAACTTATGGCAAACGGATTGTCCGTCCGAATTACCGGGACCTGAATCCGTTTGTATATATCCACGATGAGTATACGTATGATAAAGGTAACACCTTATTACGCCCGGAATTATCCGATAATCTGGAACTGGCCTATATACATGGCGATTTATTCCGGGTGGGGCTTGCTTTCAATTATACGAAGGATGTAATTATCAAGAGCTATTTGGATCAAGGGAACTATGTCGTTTATGTCTCACCGGAAAATCTCTCTTCCCGCGTCAGCGTAGGTCCCCGGCTCAGTACCTCCCAATTACCGCTAACCTCATTTTGGAACGTGAACGTCAGCGCATCCTTGATCTATAACCGGTATCGTTTACCGGAGAATTATCAAGTAAAGGTGAATAAGAGATGGACACCGAATATCGGGATCTCGAATCAGTTTAGCTTTGCCCGGACTTGGAGCGCTGAGCTTATCGGTTTCTATAATGGGAAAATGGCGGTGGGACAAGCTACGATCTATCCGTTATGGCAAATAAATGCTGGTATCCAGAAGAAGATATGGAAAGGCCGGGGAACGATCCAGTTATTCGCACGGGATATTTTCCATTCGAATGTATCGAGAATGAGCGTGATGACCCCTATCCAGCACGCTTTTATAAAAGAGCGGATGAACCGGACGGTAGTCGGTATTTCATTGAGCTATCGTATAAATCGTGGTTTGGAGGTGAAAGAATCTCGCCGGAAGCATAGCGTAGATGAAAGTAAAAGAATAAATTTGTGAAACCTCTAGACAAATGGTTTATGAAAAAGATATATAAGTGGATATATGCCTTGATTTTTGCGGTCTCTTTGTATTCTTGTATCCGCTGGGTAACGGATTATACGAAAGAAGGACACTACTGGACACAGTCCTTGGGGAATAGTATCCTAGAGATCGTGATTCTAATCTTTGTCTCTTATTTGTTTTTTATTTACTTTGGAAGCCAGATCGAGAAGAGCCGAAGAGCGAAAGAACCGAATAGGTGGAAATTTGTTTGGAGATCGTATGGAATGCCTTTCTTATTTATTATATTGGGTGTGAATGCTACGTTGGCAATAACCCGTATATTTATCGGTGATACTTTCCATATGGACGATATAATAATCGCGAACGTGATAGGGAGCTTGTTTGCGTTTATGGTCTATAATGTTCAGCGAGCTCAAGTATTGGATAAAGATTACGCCGAGCAGCGTATCCAACTGGAAAAGATCAAGAATGATCAATTACAGACGGAATTGAAGTTCTTGAAATCCCAATATCATCCTCACTTCTTGTTTAATGCGCTCAATACCGTTTATTTCCAGATTGATGAAAGTAACAAGGCGCCTCGTCGCACGTTAGAGATGATATCCGAACTCTTGCGTTACCAACTGTATGGCGGTAATCAGAAGGTCAGTATCCTACAAGAAATTGATTATTTGAAAACTTATATAGCTTTGCGTAAGCTTCGTATGAGTGAACGCCTGCGGTTGCGTGTAGAGTTTCCGCCCGAATTGAATGAACTGAATATTTATCCGTTACTCTTCCTCCCGTTGGTAGAGAACGCTTTTAAATACGTAGGTGGCGATTATCAATTGGATATTATCATGAAATGGGAAAATAACCGGATCAGTTTGTTTATACGAAACTCCATCCCCGAGCTTTCAGCGGAGGACGAAGCGTTGCGTAAATCGGTGGATGAACGGCAACGTAAAGGCATCGGTCTGGTAAATTTACGCCGCCGATTATCTTTATTGTATCCCAGTAAGCACCGTTTGGAAACCCGGAAAGAAGAGACTGAGTTCGTAGCGGAATTAATGATTGAAATAGAAGAAATATGACAATAACCTGCGTGATAACAGATGATGAGCCGATGGCCCGTAAAGGATTGCAATCGTATGTGGAGCGAGTGGATTTTCTCTCCTTGACCGGTGTATGTGAGGACGCTATCCAATTAAATACCCTGTTGAAAACTCAGCAGCCGGATTTACTTTTGTTAGATATCGAGATGCCTTATCTTTCCGGTTTGGATTTATTGGCGACCTTAAACCAGCCTCCCAAAGTGATCGTTACTTCCGCTTATGAGCAATATGCCTTGAAAGGGTATGAGCTGGATGTCGTGGATTATTTGCTGAAGCCTATTTCCTTTGAGCGTTTCTTAAAAGGCGTGAATAAGGTGCACGACCTGTTGGCTCGGGAGAATACGCCGGATGCGGATGCCTCGTTTTTCGTGAAAAGCGAGAAGCAAATGCGTAAGATTTACCTAAGAGATATCTTATTTGTAGAGGCGTTGGAAAATTATGTTAGTATCTATACTACTTCCGGTAGAGTATTGACCCATTCAACCTTGAAGCGGATCGGGGAATCCCTACCCGATGATCAATTTCTCCAAACGCATAAATCGTATATAATTAATGCGGATCGTGTCGATCTGGTAGAAGGGAATAGATTACGTATCGAATCCTATCAAATCCCGATCGCCCGTAATCTCAGAGATATTGTATTTAAGCGTATCCTTAAGAATACGTTGTAATTACATGACTGTAGCTAGGTCATAGAGACGCGGCACATGCCGCGTCTCTACAACTGGGGTATTTTGTTATTTGAATAACATTGGGGCGAATTTTGTGAGGTAGATGCGCCAGTTTTTCCAGATATGGCCGCCGTCGCTCTCGTAGTATTCGTATTTGTAGCCGCTATCGTCTAGTTTCTTACGATAGTCTACGTTGTTCTTGTATAAGAAGTCGGTTTTACCGATGGCGATCCAGTATAATTTCGGGTGCTTGCCGAATTGTACTTTCAGCTTCTCATCCATATTCTGGTAGATGGGAGATTCGGAGCCTTCGCGGGGGAGGATAGCGGCAGAGAATAATCCCACGTAATCGAACATATCCGGATATTGCTTAGATATATGCAAAGAATGGAAACCACCCATGGAAAGTCCGGCTATCGCACGGTTGGATTTCTTTTTTTCCACACGGTAATTGCTCTCGATAAACTTAATGACATCCGGGAAGCTGCTTTCCATGCTACCCTCCATGGTTTTAGGTAGTTGCATATTCGGCTTAACTAAACCTAGGCTGGATTCTCCCGGAGCGGCCTCTTGATCCGCGTTTCCGTTTGTCATAACCACGATCATCGGTTTTGCCTTACCTTGGGCGATCAAATTGTCTAAGATCTGGGCCGTACGTCCTAAGGCGATCCAAGCTTCCTCGTCGCCACCCATGCCATGTAAGAGGTAGAATACCGGATATTTTTTGCCACTTGTCTCATAGCCAGCCGGCGTATAAACGGTAATACGGCGGGTCTTTCCCAATGTCGGGCTCTCATACCAACGGCGAGCGACCGTTCCGTGAGGAACATCATTAACGCTGTATAAATCGCCCTGTCCACCCTTGATGATAAAGATATTCGTAACGGATGCCACGTCACGGTTCAGATAGACATTATTAGGATCTGTAGTCTTTAATCCATCGACAATAAAGGAATAGCTATATAATTCGGAGGGAAGAGGTTCCGGTGTGGTATATTCCCAAACGCCTTCTTTACCTTCCTTTAAATCAACGGTACCGGGTACATCCACTAAACCGAACTGAGTCTCCATCTTCTGTGTGGGAAGGAAATCTCCTGTTACCTGCACCTTGATCGCTTTGGGTGCCATGAACCGGAAGGTTACGGTGTTATCCGGATGAATCTCCGGAGAGATGATGTTCTGACTACCCCAAAGGGCTTGTTGGGCGAACGTGATCACGCTGATCAGCATGAATACGGCCAAGATTGATAATCTTTTCATAATGATAAATTTATTAATGGTATTACTAAAGTCTAAAGATTTTTACAAATGTAATGAATAATCTGTTACATGAGCAATAAATAGGCTCGATAATGTGTCTCTTTTGTGACAGGGCATAATGAGAGGTAGCCTTCTTGAATCCTTCCATTCGCGAGGCGAAGCGGATAGGTCTCAGACATGAGGCGGTGTTTCTCGAGAGCTTCTCCGGCTTCCTTCTCGTAAGAAACCCGGTAATCGCCAACAGCTCCGGGCGCTACATACTGCTGGAATAGACGTAAAGCGACCATTCCCATCGTGTACCGCATATTGATCTCAATGCAGGGATGAATAGCGAAAGATCCATCCTTTTGTCTATAGACCAGCATGTCCACACCTATACAGCCCGCATATGTAGATCCGTACACTTCTTGTAATACAGCGCATACCGCCTCTTGGATGCGGGAATAGGTTTCTTCGCCCGTGAATCGGGTGATGCGAGAGAGCATGGTGGATTGTTCCTCTAGGATGTTGCCTGTATAGGAGCCTCGCTCCTCGGTATTGAAAACGGATAATCCCTCGTAACGGACAGTACCTTGCCCGTCGGAATAAAATTCCATGGCGAAATCCTGTACTTTGTCTAATCCGCTTTCGATGCTGATCATTCCTTGTTTGTTGAATGCGCCCTGTATCCAGTTTTTCGTTTTTGTATCCGGTTTTCGTTTCTCTACCCATAGCAATCCCCGTCCGGAAGAGGAATAGGGTGTTTTTAATACGAAGGGAGCGTTGCATAAGATCATGTATCTCTCCACCTCCCTGATTTTCGTGCAGAAACGAGGCGCTACTGGAATAGGGAGATCGGGTAGGAGGGCCTGTATCTTTTCCAGACATTCCGCCGCCGTTTGCCTACCGGTAAGGCGAAAATAATCCTCTTTCCAAGTCGGGACGGATAGCCGGACTTTTGCCTTGTCCCTCAACTGCTCGAATAAATGAAGACTATGCGGGGAAAGTCCCCATGGGGCCGCGTCCATAGGAGAGAGGTAGGGAGCGTTTTTCGCCAGCATCGCTTTTGTTACAGGTATAGGAGCCGGATGTAGGTCTTTGGGTAAATGGGAGAAAAACGGAGGGGTTGCCTTACTATCTTCCAGATAGACGAAATCATCCTCTTCCGCATACCAAACCGGCAGCAGCGCCAAGTCTTTTTGCATTTTACGGACGTTTGTCGGTGCCGTGTAGTTCTGTGTCCCTAAAAGTACGGCCGTCTCGTGGCCGGGATTGAAATAATGTATCCGTGACATAAAAGCGTAAAAACAACAAAGCCGTCTTTTTAAAGGACGGCTTTGCTCGGGTTTATGAGATTGTTATTCCAGATTCTCGTCGATGGCATCGATCTTCTTGACCGTTAAAGCCATATCCTCTTTCAGTTTTTCGATCTTGCGTTCCATTTCTTTCAGTAAACCGCCGCCGCCCTTGGAGGAAATGCTTAGGAAGCCGATGTTGTTCTCGTAAGTCTGAAGCTCGTTCTTCATGCGCTCGTACATACGCATCAACTTATCACGCTCGCTGAACAAACGGCCTTTACCTCTTTCGCCGCTGGTCATCTCGTTTAGGTTGTTGCGGAACGACTGCATCTTGCGATCGTTCTGGTCTACCTTCAAGCGATCGAATTGTTGGTCAACCGCCTCGTGATATTCCTTGTAGATCTTATCTTTCTCCTTGAACGGTACAAAACCGATCGTGTTCCATTCCGCCATATAAGACTTCAAGGTCGTGATAGCCTCATCATGTCCAAGGCTCTCGTCCATGCCCTTAATCTTAGCGATCAACTCTTTCTTAGCGGCCAAGTTGGTCTGCTCTATGCTCTTTTGGGAAACAACGTTCTTATTCTTTTGCTCGAAGAAATAATCACAAGCCGAGATAAAACGTTTCCAGACAGCGTCGGAATGCTTACGGGCTACCGGTCCGATCGTCTTCCATTCTTTCTGCAAAGCGATCATCTTATCCGTCGTATCCTTCCAGTCCGTACTATCCTTCAAAGCCTCGGCTTTCTCGCATAACGCACGTTTAGCGTCGAGGTTTTTCTCCATATCGCTCTTGATCGCCTTGTAGAACTCGCTCTTCTTCTCGAAGTAGACATCACAAGCGGCACGGAAACGTTCGAATATCTTTACGTTATATTTTTTCGGAGCGAAACCAATCGTCTTCCATTTCTCTTGCAAGCCGATTACCTCCTTATTCTTTTCTTCCCAATCCTTAAACGATTTCAACGCGCTGAAATCAATCGCCTCGATTTGTTCGCAAATCACGGTCTTCGCATCCAGATTCTCCTGCTCTTTCGCTTTCAGTTTCTCGAAGTGCTCTTGGTGACGCTTATTGATCACGGTTGAGGCAGCTTTGAAGCGAGCCCATAAATCCTCACGTAATTCTTTCGCTACCGGCCCGATCTCACGCCATTGCTGGTGCAGCTTCTGAAGCTGGTGGAAAGCGGAGATAACATCCGGCTCGTTACCTAGTTTCTCTACGGTTTCGCACAAGGCGGTCTTCAATTCCAGATTCTTCTTGAAGTCGTAATCACGGAACTGATTGTTTATCTTGATAATATCATAGAATTTCTCGGTGTAGATCTGATAGTTCTTCCAAAGCTCGTTCACGTGCTCTTGGGGAACGGCCTTCACCTCTTTCCATCTTTGTTGGATGTCCTTGAAAGAGTTGTATAATTTATTGAAATCATCTTGGCTTTCGCAAAGCTCTTTCAACTGGTCGATCAACTGCAATTTCAAAGCGTAGTTAGCGGCCTTTACACGCTCTTCCTCGGCGAGGATAGCGGCTCTTTTCTCTTTATAAGAGGTGAGCAAATCCTTGATCTTGTTCTCGGTTTCGTCAGCGGGGGCTGTAAAATCCTTTTCTTCGCCACCATCAGCGATGAATACTTTCTTAAGCTCTTCCACCTCGTTACGACGGATCTTGTAGTAAGCCTGTTTCAAAGCCTCTACTTCTCCACGGGAAGTCTCTACGGAAGTCTCAACAAGTTCGGTTAACTTAGCGAGAATTTCTTCTTTGGTTAATTTACCTGCGGCAATAGCAGCGTCCGCCTCCGCTGTATCGTTGGCTTCAACGTCTGCGGTAGCATCGATTTCCGGCGTCTCAACCGGTTTTTTAGTTTCTTCCAATTTCCCGGCTTCTTCCGGCAAATTAGTCTCAAGAGTGTCCTTCATATACAATCGCTTTTAAGAAAAGGATAAATACATTCCTATATCAAGTCACAAATTAAACTAAATATTTTTGGATTACAGCATTTCGGGGAAATTATTTATCTAAAAAGTCATTTTGGATACTAATAGATGTTAAGGTTGGCCGATTTCTCCTGATTCCGGTTGTAGAGACGAGGCATGCCCCGTCTCCCACCATCTACTTATACTATTTAATCTTATTTATCCCAAGAAGGAAATCAACACGCCGGCAGCTACCGCCGAGCCGATCACTCCCGAGATATTACTAGCCATGCAATATTGCAAGACATGGTTCTTCGGATCATATTGCAACGCGATCTCATTCGCCACACGAGAGGCCATGGGTACAGCGCTTAAACCCGTGGCTCCGATAAGCGGATTGATTTTCTTCTTAGTGAACAAATTGAAAATCTTAACGAAGAAGATACCTCCAGCGATAGACAAGGCGAATGCCAAGAAACCGCCGATTACGATACCGATTGTTGTCAGGTTCAAGAACGCTTCCGTGGTCATGGTTGCCCCGACGGATAATCCGAGGAAGATCGTGGCTGCGTTCATGATGCTGTTGGAAGCGGCATCGAACAGACGGAACGTATTGGTTCCGATCTCTTTTACAAGATTACCGAACATCAACATACCGATCAAAGGAACGGAGCTGGGAACAAACAGGGCGACTACGGTAGTTACCACGATCGGGAAGATAATCTTCAATACACGCAAATTCTTGATCTCCATGTTAGAAGGGTGTTTCTTCTCTTGTTCCTTCATGTTGATCTGTAATTCTTTCTTAGAACACAGTAGCTTAACGACCAACGGGATGATAACCGGTACCAAAGCCATGTAAGAATAAGCAGCGATAGCGATCGGGCCTAGCAAATGCGGAGCCAATTTAATGGTCGTGAAGATAGCCGTCGGGCCATCGGCGCCACCGATAATACCTAAAGACGCTGCCTCTTTTGGTGTGAATCCCATCAAGATCGCTACCAAAAGCACCGTGAAGATTCCCAATTGAGCTGCGGCGCCGAAAATGGATAGGCGAAGGTTACGGAGCATCGGGCCGAAGTCGGTCAACGCACCGACACCCATGAAGATAATCGGCGGCAAGAAGCCCGTCTTGATCAACATATAATAGATGAAGTTCATCAAGCCAAGCTCGTGCGCAATATCATGCAGCGGCATTTCCCAGATGTTTCTCATCACGCCGTGTACATTAACCAACCCATTCTCATCCGCTTGAATCACTCCCATATCGCCTCCGGGGAAATTGGCGAGCAATACGCCGAACGCGATAGGCACGAGCAATAGCGGCTCGTATTGTTTCTTGATACCGAGGTAGAGCAATACGAACGCTATGGCATACATGATCAAGAACTGCGGTTCAGCAATGATATTGCTGAACGCAGTCATCTCATATAAGTTTTGAAATATCTCGTTCATTATTGAATCGTCATTAATACATCATCCTCAGATACGGCATCACCGGAAGACAGGCAGATCGCCGTGATCGTTCCCCCGAACTCTGCACGTACGGCATTGTATGTTTTCATGGCCTCCACGTAGCAAAGGACATCTCCTTCTTTCACTACGTCGCCCACCTTCACCGGTGTATCGGAAGCATTCTTTACTAGGAAGAATTTACCTTCCAGCGGAGAAAGCACCTCTTTTCCAGCGCCTGCGGGAACGTTTGTTGACTCCGGGGCTGCCGGGGCGGGAGCCGCTGCCGGTTTAACTTCCGGAGTCGCGCTGTTGGTATCACCGAAAGCGACGGTCACACGGTAAGCCTGTCCGTTTACATCTACGGTCATGACTTGCGGAGTCGTTGGCATCGCTAATGTAGCGCCGCCAGTTCCTTTGCTACAGCGATATTGTGGGGGCGGGTGCCGGAGCCGATGCGGCCGGAGTAATGGGTGCCGCCGGTTTGCCTGCATTCGCTTTCTCAGCCTTACGTTTTGCCACGTCTGCTTTAAACTCGACCTTGGCCTTTCCGGAGCGATATGCCTCGTATTGAGCGGGGTGCATGGCGTATTCGAAGAGCTCTTCCTCGTCCTCGCCGACTTCCCATTGCTTCTCGTTCATCAACTTGCGATACTTATCCAACGCGTCCGGATAATTGTCTTGAGGATTGCCCTCGAAGAACTGGCGGCCTTCGGCCTTCGCCTTCTCGACGATCTCGGGAGCCAACGGGCCCGGAAGACGTCCGGCCTTTCCGAGGATCATATCCCAGATATCGTCGGCGATCATGCTCCAGCGAGCTTTCCCCTTCTCCATCTGCATGACGTTCATCAAAGCTAGGTTCTTCACGTATTGGCTGAATGGAGTTACCAATGGAGGATAACCGACACGTGGCCATACGTAAGCTACCTCGTCGAACAACTTGATCAATAACTGGTCTTGAGACATCAGCGGTTTGTTGTTCTTTATATTGCTCTTGTTGATCGTCTCTAGGTTCTTCTCAAGGTCCGCCATCAAGCTACCCATCATACCGCCCGGAAGTCCCGGTCCGATCAGCAAGGAATTCATCAACCGGTTCTTCGGGCTGATATACAATCCCAAGAAATCATCCATGAATTCTTGAACCAAGGCACGAACCTTCATATAAGCCTCCATATTGATCTCGGGCACCTTATAACCGGCGTCCTTCAACATCGCCTGTACGGTCAGCAAGTCCGCATGTCCTGTACCCCAAGAAAGCGGCTCCATACCTACGTCGATATAGTCGCAACCCGCGTTACAAACCTCCATGATGGAAGCTACGTTAAAGCCGGGACCGGCATGGCTATGATATTGGATCGGGATCTCCGGATATTTTTCCTTGATATTGGCTACGATACGGCCTAATGTGTACGGACGTCCGATACCGGCCATATCCTTGATACAAATCTCATCCGCTCCGAGCTCGATCAGCTCGAATGCCATCTTGGTATAATACTCAACCGTATGTACCGGAGAATGCGTGATACACAAGGAGCATTGTGAGATCATACCGGCCTCTTTCGCGTATTTAATAGATGGGGCGATATTCCGTACGTCGTTCAAACCGCAGAACGTGCGGGCGATATCCGTTCCCTGCGCTTTCTTTACCTTATAAAATAGCTGACGTACATCGTCGGGTACCGGGCTCATGCGAAGGCCGTTCAACGCGCGGTCCAACATATGCGTCTGGATACCTGCCGCATGGAAAGGTTTTGTCCATTCACGGACCGCTTTATTAGGATTCTCGCCGAATAATAAGTTGACTTGTTCAAATCCTCCGCCATTCGTTTCCACCCGGGCGAAACAGCCCATCTCGATAATTGCCGGAGCGACTCTGGTTAGTTGGTCTACGGTCGGGACATACTTTCCGGCAGATTGCCACATGTCTCTGAAGACCAAACTGAATTTGATTTCTCTTTTCATGATATTAATATGTATTATTTATACTTTCTCAATTTTGATAACTTTCCCCTGTCCACGGGTCACGGCGCTGATTGCCGATACGATGGCGGCTGTCTCCTGTCCGGAAAGACTGCCGATTGCGGTGGTTTGCGTTGGAGTGGCCGTTTGTCCCCGAACGGCTGCCGCTACCGGCTTTTTCGCTATGATCTCTTCCGGTGCGTATTTATTCACCAAGACGATAAGTCCTTTTCCCAGATTGATAACGATCAAAAGGATAGCAAATACGGTGGTCATTCCAACTACCATTAACAAAAGTCCTGTCTCTATATTCTCCATATTCTATATTTGTGGCTAGCTTAAAAGGTTTCTACAAAGGATTGAGCAACTTTCAGCCAAATTAAAAACAATCGCAAAATTATAAAATACTGGAAAACGATCTGTTACATTTTAATTAAAAAAATGAAAATAAATAAGCGAAACGGCCTTTTCGGTGAATGATTGTCAGCTTGAAAAAACATGTACGTGTTTTCCAAAAAACATGTACGACTTTTTCCAAAAACACGTACGTGTTTTTTCCGGCGCTTGTACGGCTGAAAATTCAAATATATTACCGTAACTTTGCGGTGGAATTCTAATAATGTAAAACTATAATAATTAAGGAATAAGACCATGGGAAATTTCTTTACATCTTTATTCTCTTCTTCCAAACCGGCCGAGGCGACGGAGGATAAGGCGAAGAACGAGCAGAAGAACTTTGATATCTTGAAATACGACGGCGTACGTGCCCAGAAGATGGGAAAACTTGTTTATGCGATCAAATGCTTTACGGAGGCACTGAATATACAGGAGGATTTTGAGACGATGAGCTATCTCGTTTCCGCTTATACGATGGCGAACGATCTAGGGAAAGCCGAGGACGTGTTGAACCGGATGGTTGAGATGGAGCCGGATCATATCGCTACCCGCTTGACTCGCGTTAACTTATTGTTTATGTTGGATAAGGATGCGGAGGTCATAACCGATTGTTTGCACGTGATCGAGCTAGAGCCTTCTAATCATGTCGCTTATTTCATGATGGCAAAAGCGAAGAAAGCGACAAATGACGTATTTGGCGCTATCGCCGACCTGACGAGATCGATCTCCTTGAAGGAGGATTTCGCCGATTCTTATTTATTGCGTGCGGAGATTCTTTTAGGACTGGGACAAGCTAAAGAGGCGCTGCCCGATGTGGAGAAAGCGATCGAGATCGTGCCGGAGGAGGAAAGTTCTTATTTATTGAGAGGACGTATTCATATGGCTTTAGGGGATATCGAGGCTGCGAATTCTGATTTCCAGCAGGTCCTAGATCTAAATCCGTTTAATGAGGACGCTTGTATTTTATCTGGTCAGTTACTGATCGAGCAAAAGAAATATGATGAGGCGATCGCTTTCTTCGACGAGGCGATCGAGACGAATCCGTCTTTTGCCAAGGCTTATAGTGAGCGTGGGCGAGCCAAGAATCTGAAAGGTGATAAGACCGGTGCGTTCGAGGACTTGAAGAAATCTTTGGAACTGAATCCAGAAGGCGAGGAGGCCCAGAAGATGAACGGACAGCATTCGAATTTCGATGATATGTATAAAGGGGGAATCTTTTGATTCCCCCTTTTTAAGTTTGCGCTAACAGTCCGCTATCTCTTCGGGAGAGAGCCCTGTGCAATTCGCTATGATCTCGATGGGAAGCCCTTGCTTTTTCAAGTTGGCGGCAATTTGACGTTTCTCTAGGTTCTGTCCTTCCGCGATACCCTCCGCGATACCCTCCGCTCTACCTTCCGCTTTACCCTCCGCGATGCCTTCTGCTCTGCCTTCCGCTCGTCCATCCGCATGCCCTTCTATCCATCCGGTCTCGATGACGCTCCTTTGATATCGAAGGGCTTCCATGTGGGCGTAGTATTGGCCCTTCTCGGAAGGGCTGAGTTTATCGATCCGTAACTTCTCCCGTGCTTCCGGCAATCCTTTGGCGGTGGCATGTTCATCTATTTCTCCTGTTTTTAGGAAATAGATCCATTCGTCGAGGGGTGTTTTCGCCAGTTCGTCAAACTCGTTGACACGTAATACGTAATATTCAGGAAAAATATCGCCAGCTTCTTGTTTGACGAATTGTTCCCGTTGGCGGGTGGATAGTTTCAATAGATCGTCAAAATGAATACCTTTGAATTGGGTCTTCCCGTGATATACGTAATCTTTTCCCTGCCCAAGATCGAAATAGATAATGTTTACGGAGTAGATTTTCTTGATAGTACCGTATTTCTCTCCCTCATGAATATACTCGGTGACTGCCTTGGATGTGCCATATAGCATACGGTGAAAATAATCTAGCTCCCGGTTGTTTTGTACCTCGATGATTACCAGCTCGCCTTTACTGTTTTCTGCCAATACGTCTACGCGGTTGAACTTGTCCTCGCTATCCTCTTTGTTACCTTCGCTTTCTAGGATGCGGATAATAATCACGTTTTCCCCGAGAAGGGTGGATAAAAGACCTTCGAGGACTACAAAATTGGACTTTTGGCGAAGTAAACGTTTGATCGCCCAATCGAAACGTACTAACGATGATTTATTTTTCATAGTTATCTTGTTTATTTGTTTATACTTCCACAAAGATAATGAATTAAACGATTATCTTTGTTCCTATTCATAAAAAAGCAACCATGACTTATAATGTTTCTCTGGCAGCATGGGTATCTCTATCGAAATGATAGGATTCTCTATCGTTTATTTCAACAAGCCTTAAATTGCTAGTTTTACCCCTTAAAGTTGAAAGTTCCGCCTATTCCATTCATTAATGTATCCATTTAATTTTGCCAGTGTAAAAAGCCTAACTTACAAATTTCCGGTATCTAGTACAGATAGGACTAATACCTTTCCTTCCATTCCAAATACTTGTCAGATTGCATATTCTATCCAATTTTATTATTTTGGTAGACATTATTTTCAGATCAGCTCAATTTGCCATTCAATAATGGAGAGGGTTGATCTTTCCTTATTTAGCCTATTTTCCTACGTAACTCACCGCCCTTAGTCCTATCTGAACTCAATCCATCTTAATGTCTTTTATCAAGAATAAGGAAGTTGAACGAATAAATATAAGAATATGGAAATAAAGACGATAATCTCAAGTATCTGCTTGTTACTGCTGGCGGTCTCGTGCTCAATGGATGATGATGCGCTGAGGGATATAGAGAAAGGACATTCGGGGAGTGTTGTGATAGAGGAGGGAGAGGTTGCCCTTTCTATGAAAGTTTCTCTTTTTTCTTTGGAGACAAAATCCTTGTCTGGCGTAGGGACATTGCCTGCTTCCATGGACGAGGCAAAGATTAATAATTGTACATTGATTTTTTTTGAGGGTGGGCAAGTCAATTCGATAATGGAAGGGCTGTTTGTAAATAGCGAGAATTATATCGTTAAAAAGAAAAACGGCACGGAAGATGACTGGGCAAAAGTAATCGTGAAAGTGAAAAAGTCTAGCCCTTACTCCGTAATGGTAATCGCTAATAGCTCTAAATCGTTTGCGGGTTGTCAATCGGAAAGTGATATAAACGATATAATACAGGATAATAAGGATGCTTTAGTTAAAGTAGGGAAAATGAATATCAATTTTGATTCCAACTTTGCCGGTTATGCGACAATTAGGGAAGCATTGGAAAAACCTTTAGAAGTTGGTCCAGTCCCTCTTTCTCAGCTAACCGCTCGTATAGAACTTGCGGAATTTAATGTTTCTGGTTTTCAAGGAGCATCAGTTCAAGAGAAGATTACTGTTACAGGAGTGGATCTGTTGAACTTGAATCCTGAGAGTTATACGACAAATGAGCAAACTCATAAAAATGCGACTTATTTGCAGGAGAATAAGACGTGTAATGTGGAGGTATATGATGGAGTATCGGAGCTTCCGTCAACTTATTCTTTTGTAGAGAATAAAAATGTATTGTCTTTTTACTCGTTCCGGAATCTGGCGGCGGCAGAAAGTGATCAAGTGAAAATGCAAGTCCGGTTTAAGGTCGGAAATAGCGAGGAAAGAACGACAAGGCAGTTTGTGATCAATAAGGAGGGGAATATTTTGCATGGTGTAAAATCCGGATATGTTTATCGCTTGGTTGTCAATATGACTATTATTGGAGATAAGGTCGAGACAGAACTACTTTGCTATACAAGAGATTGGTTGAATAATACCATATCCATTCCTATGGAAGATAATTAAAGTGTAAACGGGTAAAATAAAAATACAAGATTATGAAAATAAGGAATATATTATCAGTGCTGTTTGTCGGACTGCTTTTCACGAGCTGTAACTCGGAAGAAGAAGTTCAGCGAGGAAATGAGGACGGGCGGGATATCTCATTCTCTATGACTCTTACTTTGGGAGAAGTGACAGCGATGACGAAAGCTGGAGGGGATATCGCTGAAGGGTATACATATTCGACGGAGGATGAGGTAAAAGTGAATAATGTTGTGGTCGCTATATTCAATGAGGCGAATGGAACTGTGGGTGAGTGCTTGGAGTACAAGTCTGTAGCGTTTGACGGGGGAATTTCCAATTCTACCGTAACGATTGATGGAAAAACATTGATTGCTTATAAAATTGATAATATACAAGCAAAGACAGGTAAGGTTCGTATCGTAGCGATTGCGAATTCAACGCATTATGAGGACTTGGCTAGATTGGAAACGACTACTTATGAGAACCTGAAAGGTTTGTCGGAAACCGTTTCAGGTGGAACTTTTGATGCTTCAAATTTGGTAAAGGTCGGAGAGTTGCCTTCGTATGAGCTGAATACGACTGTGACAAGTATACGTGTTCCGATGACGCAATTAGCGGCACGCATCGATATGAAGTTTACGGTAGATGAAGAGCCGGAGACTATTTCTGGGACAAGTAATACAAAAGTAACCAACCAATGGTTCTATTCCGTAACTAAACTTACGGTCAATAATATTAATCAGAAATCAGATTTGCTTTTGCTTGATCGAAATAACCGATATGATAATGCTCTCTCTACAGGTAAAGTGGTTACCTTGCAAAACGGGGTTGCACTACCTTTCTATACCTATGAGAAGTTGAATACGACAACAAGCCCATTGTCTATATATGTGACGGGTGATTTACAAAAGATACAAGTTACGACAACTTTTAATGAGGATATGACCATTCAAAACGTAACAAAAGGGGATATAATCGAGGAAGAAAAAGACCGTTCATATAAATATGAGGATTTTAATCCGACAAAAGAGCTTGAAGGATGTACGACAAATGGTATCATACATGGTAATAGATATGAGCTTACAGGTAAAATATCCATGAAGACACAACGAATCAACTTTACGGTATCTACAACACCGTGGGAAGGCGTGGAAAAGTTTGTCGTGGATGTGGTTATCGCTGATTTGAAGTATTTGTTCGTGAGGGAGACTAAGGTGGTGATGGCGAATATCACTGAGTATAAGATTGAGTTTGCTTCTAGCTCGAATATTACGATTGATCAACCATCTTATGCGACTTATGAAAAGTATGAGTTAAAAGGAAATGTTATTACTAAAGGTACAGGATACTATGATAATAGAGATAAGCAGTATCCGTCTATAATAGGAGATTTAGGAAAGAGTGGATATATCAAAATTACGAGTAAATTACCAGAGAATTATTTCCCAAAGCAATTTGTTTTTGGAGTTCATAATGCAGAGGGTTTGAAAGTATTAGGAATTGCAGTGGATCAGTATCCGCCTCAATATCTGACAGGACAAAAATCAGAAGGTGGTAATCATGATTCAAGTGCAGACTATTCTAAAAATCCTAATTTATTTACAATTACAACTATTGCTGCAGGAGATTGGATTATTGGTGATCCTTCTCATATCGTAAATGGAAAAGTGGAGACAAAGAATGATGAACTTTCTAATAATATGATCTCTCCTCGTTTTATTGCGGCATCAAGGTATGCGGCAGTTTCGGCAGGTACGTATACATGGCAAATGGCACATGATAGATGTCTTACATATTGGGAGACTTTAGATCCGAAGAAGACAGGGAAGAGCGCGACTTATCCTCCCGGCAAATGGAGAATGCCGACATTAGCAGAACTTAAATTTATGGATGTAATACAAGAAGCTTCTCCTGCAATCGATTATTTGTTTAATCAAAGTAGTCAATATTGGGGAGCAAGAAAGCCTTGGTATTATGATTTTGGGAAAAATACATCTAATAGCGCTAGTAATGCAAATACAGTACTTAGCGGTAATGGTGGAGCTCGCTGTGTTTATGATATATACTAATTTAATATAACTCTAATTATGATAAAAAGATTATATACTCTATTTTCTGTATTGCTGTTGCTCGCTTCATGTGCGACAGAGGAAATAGAACAAATAGAAATTCAACCGACAGAAGGATCAATGGTTTCTCTTTCGTTCTCTGTAGATGCTCCGAATGCTCTTGAGATTACGAAAGCGACCGGGGATGTGGAGAAAGGCGTTGAGTCCTTATATCTATATACGTTTAAGGAGAATGGAGAGTTTATATCTCCAGTCGTAAAGGCAGAGGTTTCTGGCAATGGATATACGGCTACTATCTCAAAAGAGACCCGTACCATCCATTTTGTCGCCAATGATGGAACGTTAACCCCTTCCCTAGAAAGCGGAATGGCCTCGTTAGTGACAGATAAGCAAATCTTTTGGGGAAAGAGAACTTTTAGTGATATTCCTGCGAAAAATATAAGCAATAGTCTGGAAGCTGCTGGTAGTAACAATGTTGAACTACTACGAAACTGGGCTAAAATAACGCTGAATCTCTCTTCGGAGGCTGCTGTGAAATTAAAAAATGTTTCTTATCTTATTTATAATGAATCGCAGTTGGCATCTATTGGGTATAAAGATGAGGGAAAGTTGAATATTCCAAATCAAGATTTTTATGCGCCACAGAATGCGCCAGATGCTAGTAAATATGCGAAGCCGGGTAAATCTGTGTATACTTTTGAACATTACAACCAAGATAAGAAAGCGACTTTTGTTATTATTAAGGCGCGATTTGATGGTAACGATACCTATACATATTATAAGATTGACCTTGCCGTAAAGGATGAGAATGATAAGGTAACTCGTGTTTATGATGTCGTTCGTAATTATGCCTTTAATATAACGGTCAAGAGCGTTTCCAGAAAAGGAGCTACGTGGGCTGAGGTTATAGATGAAAATGTGATAGCGGATAATAATATCACGGCCTCGGCTATTATGGAAAAGTATCCGAATATAACTTATGATGGCGAGGCCTTGAATGTTACAAAGACGACATTCGTTTTTACGGGGGCTTCTAACACATTGTCGATGACTGCGACATATGCGGGAGCAGGGCAATTGAGCGTGGTTCCGGATGAGGGTATGTCGGATGTCGTAGAAGGTAACTTAAGTTATCCTTCTAGTATTCCTTCCGGCAATCAGACGATAACGATTACAGCTGATATAAAGCCGGCTCCCGGCTCCGGCGAGAAAATAGCGTATTTCTACGTGGTAGGAGGTAATTTGCAGCGTAAGATTAAATTGGTCTTACGTCCCCCTTATAACTTTATCAATCCGAGATTTGAAGACGTGAAGGAGGGAACGGGTACAAATGAAATTGCCGCAGGTCAGAAGCAAGATGCTTATCTGAAATTCTCGATACCGGAAGATATTGATGAATCCTTATTCCCCATTGAATATAAGATATATACTAAAAAACTGTATGCGGTAGAACCCGGTGTTCGTTTGGAAACGACCGGAGCGAGCGATTGGTACTACGTCTATACGGATCAGATATTTAGTCCTGAAGAGAAGGTTATTCAATTTAAAACGAATACAGCAAATGATGGTGAAGATGATGTTATTTTAAAGGCTGATTTATTCAATCCTGTTTCTGATTTGAGTTATACTAGACCTGAAAAAGTTAAAGAGACGAAAACTTTCTATTTGCAATGTCGAAGAAAAGGAAGCAATGTGGGAAGTAATGTAACAATCACTTATTCCATATCAAGTGGTGGAGGAGCAGCAATTAGAACTAATAGTAGCTCTAGAATAATATTGGATAAAGTATCCGTGTATGCAGATGATGAAATAACGTTTACACACACATATAGGGGAAGTACGTATACTGCGGAAATGTCTGTATCTGATTTGGCGAAAAGTAGTACCAGTAATTATGTATTTGTGAATATGAGATAATATAATGGGTTCCCATCCATCATGTGAATGACGGATGCGGGGAGCGTGCAGCACACAATGGATTGAATTTGTTTTACACGTAGGCTGCACCTCCTCCCCGGCCCTTTACCTCATATAGCATTCGTGCTTTATCGATGCCATTCATTCCGTAAGAAGATGGGCGGCGTCGCTTTCTTCATTTGCCGATGACGTTAACTTACTTGCCCCATGCAGTTAACTTGCTTTGGTCTGATATCAAAGGTTCTTGTGTAAAAAATTGCGCAACCCTTTGTTTATTAAAAAAAAGGCTCTATCTTTGCAGCCCGAATAAGTATGCGAATAATAATAAATAATATAGAAAGATGAAAAGAACATTCCAACCTTCCAACAGAAAAAGAAAGAACAAGCATGGCTTCCGTTCAAGAATGGCTACCGCTAATGGCCGTAGAGTATTAGCTTCTCGTCGTGCTAAAGGCAGAGCTAAATTAACGGTATCTGACGAATACAACGGATAATTAGTCACGTTCTAAAGATTTATAAAGAAAGTAGAGGTTTTTTCCTAAAAAGCCTTTACTTTCTTTGTTTTTGTAGTATTGCTCTGGTGGATATTGGTCTATATGCCGTTTTTTTTCTACTTTTGAACCGCCTACAAATACATACGTGAAATGAGTAACTTTTTTGTAAAACTGATAAAGAATCCGTTTGTCATCAATCTCTTGTTGGTGATAGTCGTGTCGTGCGGCGTTGTTTATGGCGTGCTGGCGTGGCTGGATTCTTTTACCCGCCCTAAACAAGCGGTGGTCGTTCCGGACGTGAAAGGAATGAAGCTAGAGGACGCCGCCGAGTTTTTCGGGAATAATAAGCTACGCTATAACGTGATCGATTCCGTATTCTCGAAAGATGTGGCTCCGGGCTCCATCGTGGAGTTGGTTCCCGGTGTCGGATCGAAGGTGAAAGAGGGGCGGATCGTCTTTGTTACGATTAACGCGTTGACCTCCCAGATGGCCGTGATACCGGAGGTGGAAGACTTATCTTTCCGTCAGGCGTATGCCTTGCTGCGGGCCCGTGGCTTCTCGTCGGTCGAGATAGAGTATGTGCCGGGCGATTATAAAGATTTGGCGATGGGGGTGGAGTTAAACGGGCGTACCTTGCTCAAAGGGGAACATGTACCGTTGACCGCTCATCTGGTATTGAAAGTAAGCAGTGGCGATCCGAATATGCTTCCCGACTCATTGGCTTTGGATAGTATTCCGGTAGAACCATTGGATAGTGATATAGAAAACTGGTTTTAAGGGAATGGACGAGTTTTTGGACGATATGGATGATGAACAGGTAGACGACCTGTTGATGCCGGAAGAAGACGAAACATCGTCGAGCCAGATGTATGAGCATTTCCGCTTCGTAGCGGACAAGGGGCAATCCCTGCTCCGGGTGGATAAGTTCTTGGTAGACCGTATGATGGGCGCTACCCGTAACCGCATCCAATTGGCGGCTGAGGCGGGTTGTATCTTGGTGAACGATAAGCCGGTGAAAAGTAATTACCGGGTGAAACCTTTGGATGTGGTTTCTATCGTGATGGATCGCCCACGCCGGGAACTGGAGATTATCCCCGAAGATATCCCTTTGAATATAGTATATGAGGACGATGATTTGCTGGTGGTGAATAAGCCGGCAGGCTTGGTCGTACATCCCGGTCACGGTAATTATACCGGTACGTTGGTGAATGCCTTGGCTTATTATTTGAAGGATGATCCCTATTATGATCCTTCCGATCCTCGTTTAGGCTTGGTACACCGTATCGATAAGGATACGTCGGGCTTATTGGTGGTGGCTAAACGCCCGGAGGCCAAGAGTAACCTAAGCCTGCAGTTCTTCAACAAGACAACCAAACGTAAATACCGTGCCTTGGTATGGGGCATCGTTCAAGAGGATGAGGGGCGTATCGAGGGAAATATCGGCCGTGACCCTCGTGACCGTATGCAAATGACCGTCTTCCCGGAAGGCGATCAAGGCAAGACTGCCGTCACCCATTACACCGTATTGGAACGCTTGGGCTACGTGAGCTTGGTGGAGTGCCGTCTGGAGACGGGGCGCACGCACCAGATCCGTGTACATATGAAATATATCGGTCATACGCTTTTCAACGATGAGCGGTATGGCGGACATGATATCTTGAAAGGAACAACTTTTACTAAATATAAACAGTTCGTGCAAAACTGTTTCGCTATTTGTCCACGTCAGGCCTTGCATGCTAAGACGTTGGGGTTCGTTCATCCTACTACGGGAGAGGAGATGTTTTTCGATTCCGAGATTCCTTCCGATATGCAGCAGCTGATCGACAGATGGCGTGTATACGCGAACACTAAAGAATTATAAAAATGAAAAAGAACATCGCTATCGTAGCAGGGGGAGATTCCTCCGAGATCGTTATTTCATTAAAAAGTGCGGACGGAATCTACTCTTTTATTGATAAAGACAAATATAATTTATATATTGCCATCGTTAAGAGGGATGAGTGGGCGGTTATACTTCCTAGCGGGGAACATACACCAATTGATAAGAATGATTTTAGCTTCAAGGAGAATGGCGTGACGAGGCATTTTGACTTCGCTTATATAACGATACACGGTACTCCGGGCGAGGACGGACGTTTACAAGGATATTTCGATATGATCGGTATGCCTTACTCGTCTTGCGGGATGCTGGTGAGCGCTTTGACATTCAATAAATACGTATGCAATCATTACTTGAAAGACTTTGGTGTAAAAATTGCCGCATCCATTCATTTATTCAAGGGAGAGACTATTACGGACGAAGAAGTCGTGACTCGTTTGGGTTTGCCTATTTTCGTGAAACCAAACGATGGGGGTAGTAGTTTTGGCGTGACGAAGGTGAAAGAGGTCTCCGCTATCCAGCCCGCTATCGCTAAGGCGTTTGGGGAAGGACGTGAGGTGATTCTTGAGAGCTTTATCGATGGAACGGAAGTGACATGCGGTTGCTATAAGGTGGAGGGTAAAGAGGTTGTCTTTCCTTTGACCGAGGTGGTTACGGATAACGAATTCTTCGATTTCGACGCAAAGTATAACGGGCAGGTGGACGAGATCACTCCGGCCCGTATCTCCGCCGAGTTGACGGAGTTGATACAGCGCAAGACATCAAGGATCTACGATATATTGGGCGCCAAAGGGCTGATTCGTGTGGATTATATTATTCCGGCAGACGGGGAGCCTGTCTTACTGGAAATAAACACGACACCGGGAATGACGGCTACCAGCTTTATCCCACAGCAAGTACGTGCGGCGGGATTGGATATAAAGGATGTCATGACAGACATTATTGAAGACGAACTCAAAAACAGAAAAACAAAATGAATAGATATGGATACAGAAACAGTTTCCCCTAATTTCGACGACATCCGTCCGCTGAACAACAGTGAGGTGAAGGACGCGATTGAAAAATTGGTCGCCAATGAGGATTTCGAGCGGGCTTTACGTTACATAAAGCCGAATTTGAATTGGGAGGAATTCTCAGTTGCCATGCGTGCTTGCAAGACGAAGGAGGAGTTTAAATCTACTCTGGCCTATGACGCTGTAATGACGGTGGCGAAAAATACTACTTTCTCGCTTACTATCTCAGGGCGTAGCCGTCTGCCGAAAGATAAGGCGGCCTGTACGTTTATCTCGAACCATAGGGATATCGTATTGGATGCCTCCTTCTTGAACGTCATGTTGTATGATGTGGGGTATGGTATGACGCAGGTCGCTATCGGCGACAATCTTTTGATCCGTCCGTGGATCGAGACGTTGGTGCGTTTGAATAACAGCTTTATCGTGAAGCGTGGCGTTTCTGTTCGTCAGATGTTGGAGGTCAGCAAGACGCTTTCCGCCTATATCCATCATGCGATCAAGAATGTGAACGAGTCTGTATGGATCGCCCAGCGTGAGGGACGTGCCAAGGACTCGGACGATCGTACGCAGGGTAGCGTATTGAAGATGTTGAGTATCGGCGGTGATAAGGATAATCTGTTGTTGAATTTGATGGACTTGAATATCGTACCGGTCGCTATCTCCTACGAGTTTGATCCTTGCGATTTCTTGAAGGCGAAAGAATTCCAGATGAAGCGGGATGATCCGGATTACGTGAAATGTCAGCGGGATGATTTGTTGAGCATGGAAACGGGTATCCTGAATAATAAGGGTCGTGTCCACTTCACGATCACTTCCCCGATCAATGATTCCTTGGCTAAACTGGACAAGGATATGGAGAAGAATGAGCTGGTAAGCGCTATCGCGTCCGTTATCGACCGGGAGATCTATAAGAACTATCGTTTCTATCCTTGTAATTACGTAGCTTATGACTGGCTGAACGGCACTCGCCGTTTCCACGAGCATTACGGACCGAAGGATAAGAAGCAATTCGAGGAATACTTGCAAGGACAATTGGATAAGATCGTCCTTCCGAACAAGGATGAGGCGTTCTTACGTAAGAAGATCTTAGAGATGTACTCCAATCCGCTGAAAAATTATCTGACAACTTTATAAGCGGCCTTTATCGGCTATGCGTAGCGGTTCGTACTTGATCCGCCCTTGATCCCCTCTTTCCGGCGAGCATGCCACCTTCGGGTGGCAGCCGCCGGAAAGGAGGGATTATCTTTTTTGCAAGAATTCGTCCAAGGATTCCTCTTTCTGCAATCCAAGTTTCTTGCGGATACGGCTGCGTCCGGAGTTGACGCTGGGACGGGAGATGCCCAAGGCCAACGAGATCTCGTCCGTGCTCTGCTTCAGGTAGATCAGCATGCAGAGTAGTTCGTCGGATTTGGTCAGTTCCGGGAAGTCCTTACGCAAGCCGGGCAGGAAGCGAGGGTACAGGGCGGCGAAGGATTGGCGGAACCGCAACTCGTCCTCGCCGCTCAGCAAGGAGGGGTTGAGCTTCTGGCGTACGCTGTCGATCACCTCGTTATGGGCGGCTTGCTCCAGCTCGGCGCTCAGTCGCTCATTGCGGCGGTTCAGTTCTTGTTGGGTAGCGAGGAGATTATCCAGTCGTTGACGCTGGATCTCCCGCTCACGTTGGTGAAGCCGGCGACGTTGGAGTGCGTAGACAATGATCCCGGTCAGCAGGCAAATGGCTAGGATCAGGATGACGCGCGTATAAACGAGCGAACGTTCCTTCAAGGCCACTTCGGCGGATAAGGCCCGATTCTCCTGCTCCTTCCGTCCGGTCTCGTAGCGTACGTTGGCACCAATGGCGTACCGCTGCTTCTCCGCCAGTTGCAACGAGTCGTGTATCTCCTTGTATTCCGGGTAGATCTCGGCCATCTTGTCTCCCTTCTTCTGTTCGGCGTAAAGGTTGAGCAAATGCCGTCCGGTCCAATCCATCATATCGTTCGCCTCGTATTTCTTGTAGAGAGCGTAGGCCTCTTCCATCAGGGGGAAGCCTTTTTCCGGCTTTCCGTCGCGTACGAGGCAGGCCCCCAGCATGAATTTGAAAAGATCTTGATACCCTGCGGAGATCGCTTCTTCCTCTTCTATCAATTCCTTGTACCCTTCGAGGGCGGCAGGGATAGAGTCGGGCACATATTCGTAGTAATAATTGTAAAGTATGTTTTTGGCGGCGAGGACATAGGCGTTCTCTTTCATCTCCTCCCCTCTCTTTAAGGCCTGCCGTGCGTAATATAAGGTAGAGTCGTGCTGTTCCAGCTCCCAGAAAATCCCGGCTTTCATCCGGTAGAGGTCGCTGATGGTAAAACTATCCAACTGGAGGGAGTAGTCGATGGAGCGTGAGATGGCCTCCATAGCCTTGTCGTACAATCCGAGGTCGCTATAGGTGGAGGAGAGGTCGGCGAAGGTGTAGACGAAGCCCCGGTTGAGCTTCTCGGGGTGGGCTACGCACCAGTCCATGGCTTCCTGTATGACTTCCACCTCTTTTTCCCGCATTCCCTTGCGGCGGTAATAATGGCCGAGGGTAGAGAGCAGGTCGGCCGGATCGTCGGCGGCATCGGGGTGGAGGCGATAGACGGCGAGGGCCCTTTCTTGCATACGGATCGCGTCCGAAGGGTCGCGGCGGAATTTATAGAGCGTGTTGGCTACCGCTTGGGCGATACGGATCTCTAGCCACGGGTCGTCGGAAGGGGGAAGAGCGGCGAGGCTGTCGGCGAGGCGCAAGGCCTCCTCCCGGTTGTCGCGGTCGTTGAGCTGCCGGAGTATCTCCTCGGTACCGGGTTGGAGCTGCCGGGAGAGGGGGCCGTCCGTAGGAGGCGTGTCGTGCCGGCAAGCGAGGGTGGCTAGCGAGAGGAGGGTGGCTAGCAGGAAATGCGTGATGTCTCTCATCTGCGTATGATTTTTCGGTTTCCCGCGAATATACGCCGTTTTTCTTGTAAAATAGCCTGTTTCGGGGTGTAAATCGATTGAATCATCTATTGGTTTTTTATCCGTCCGAAGGCCCGGCGGCGTACCTTTGACTTGTTCGTACCACCGGTGCCCCGAGCGGCGCGTCAATTAAATTGATGATCGCATTTCGCACGGATAAGGCCGTTGTTGAGGACTTGTTGAGTGGATTGCTCAAAAAAGAATTCGTCGTATAAGGATAGGAATGGTTTCCTTTGAGAAACAAAAACGAAGTAGTAATGGAAGGGTCATACTTACGGATTTTGATGATGTGCGGGATGCTGGCGCTCCTCCTCTGCGGGGGCTGCTGGGTGTTCGCGTGGAAGCATCTGCGCCGGCGGATCGACGAGCGATTCGACGTACTGTCGGAACACTTGGAGCGTCACGCCGCCGAGTGCCCGATACGGAAGGAGCACCTGCTGGCCTCGTGCCTTCCCGCCGATCCGGAGCGAAAAGGGAACGGATCGTTCCACCGATCGTTCCGGGCGTCGTATCCGGGTTTCCTGCCGACGCTTAGGGAGCGGGTGCCGGGGATCACGCCGGCGGAGGAGACGCTTTGCATGCTGATCAAGATGAACCTGAGCAACCGGGAGATCGCCGACAAGATGTCTATCTCCATCGGAAGCTTGCACACCACTCGCTACCGGCTGAAACAGAAGATGCCGCCGGAGGCCGCCAAGGGCATGGACGATTGGGTACGGGCGATCGAATAGGGTCATGGGGAGGTGAACTCCCTACATTATAATATAGAGTATACACCTTTATCTAAAAAAAATCAGTATGAGAAGAGAATCATTGTTTTTCGGTGTCTTGACGCTGGTAGCGTCGGCTTTCCTCACGGGATGTTCCGACGATGACACGGAAGTGTACGTCCCCCAGCGCGTGGCGGAGTTCAACCTCTCCGACGAGTCGGACGGCAACCAGCTGTTCATCATCCATCCGTGGGAGGGCGAGATCGCCATCCCGGTGCACGACGACCGTATCCGCGACCTCGAGTTCAGCGGCAAGTATTTCGACTGGGAGATGAGGCAGGGGGCCGAGAGCCGCTTCCTCGTGCTCAACCTCAAGAAGGAGGTGGAGCTGAAGCCTTTCCTCGAGAAGGTCGCCCTGCGGGGGATCGCCAGCAAGTCGGGAGAGGCGGCGACGGACACGCTCTTCCTCGTGTCGCAGCCCAAGCTGGAAAGCTCCGTGGCGGATGACGCCCCGAGCTATATGCACAACGTGGGCAAGACGGTGAACGTGGCGGGCGATATCTTCGCCGCCCCCAAGGAGCCTTTCCTCGATTTCGACCTGATATACGGCACGAAGGCCTTCGTGAAGACCCCCCAATCCGAGTCGTGGGGACGGGAACGCTCCGGCGTGGACTACGAGGAGCTGGTGGACAACATGTGGCAGGAGCTCGGCATCTCGGTGAGCAGCCTCGGCTTCACGAACCAAGGCGCTCCCACGCCTACGAGATCGAAACTCTTCTCCGGCTCCTTCAACGAGCGGTTCCAGCATAACCGGACCTCGTCCAACCGCTTCGAGTATCACGTGGACGTGCATGTCAAGCCGATGGTGGAGCTGCACATGGCCACCGCCATCTATACCACCGACAATGATCCCGACGTCTTCCTGCCCTACCTCACCGCGACCGCCCAGCTCTTGCTGAACGTGAGCTATGACGACCTCTACATGCGATACCCCAACACCAAGGAGGGCATCTACGACCTATACGACACCTACGGTACCCACGTGCTGGTGGGCGGTGTCTTCGGCGGGAGCTATACCTATATCTATAGCCGGAAGGAGAACATGTATTACGACGAAACGGTGCTCGCCGCCGAGGCGGAGCTTTCCGCCAAGTCGGCGTCGCCGGCGGGAGAGAACGAGAACTGGCTCCAGACCTACTACCGCGTGATGGGTACGCACGGCGGAAAGATCGGCGCCGGGGGCGGCTATACGAAGTCGGAGCTGAACGAGCATATGTCCGAGGAGAGCATCATGATCATCACCGGCGGAAACGCCTCCGTGGACTTCGAGAGCTGGGACAAGTCCATCGCCGACGAGAACAGCAACCTCCACCTCGTAAGCTACGGCCCGAGGGGCGATACCACCCGTTGCTTCCTGGTCCCCCTGTATTACCTGACGAAGAACTACGCACGGCAAGATGCGCTGAAGAAATATCTGGACTCCTACGTGGAGGCGCGTTCGAAGCTGGCCAAGAAACCGCAGCTGATCCTGGCCGACTTCATGATGCGTACCGGGAAGGACAATCACGGGGATCCCGCCGGACAACGTGTCTTCACCGGGCCGGACGGCAAGGAACGCATCTACAGTCCGTTGGTGCTGAATACCAAGGGACCGAACGACTCGCGGATCGGCAAGATGCTCGATACCTCGGCCCACGAGTACCTCGACGTGGGGGATAACGCCGACCAGCTCTGGTGGGTAGCCCTCGACTTCAAGGACGAGTGCCGCCCCATCTACCACATGCGCTTCATGAAGGAGGACGACGCCCGCAAGCACGGCTTCGAACCGCGGGGGCAGGATGCCGAATCGGGAATGATGTGGGACGCGATCGATAACCATTACGTTTGCTTGAAGTTCTCGCCCGACGACAGCCATAAGGAACCGGTCACCGGCGTGGGCATCGCCCGCAAGGGGAAGAGCGATGACCTATACTACGTGATCGCCACCTCGCCCGGTACCGACATGACGCTTCCTTACTCCATCGACGAGCAATTTCCGGCCTATTGGGGAAGCAAGGAGTATAAATTGAAGAGCGAGAACCCGCCGTACCGCTTCGGGGTGGACCAAGAGAACGACCTCAACGAGGGCGACAGCTGGTTCGGCCGGAACAAGGCGACCAACCATAAGCAATGGATCTTCCCGGTCTACACCACCAAGGCATTGGACTGGCCGATCCGGTTTACGAAAGCGACGGACTAGCGAAATACCTCGGAAACGATCCCTACGACCGTAGCCATCCCTCCCGAGGCCTCCGGAGCGATGCCGACAGCCGTAGCGGTCCCTACGATCGTAGCGGCCCTTTCCGGGGCCTCGGGAGAGATTTCGACACCCGTAGGCATTGTTTGATAGAAAAATATATGATTATCAAAGGGATTATCCTGCATTTGTAGGAAACCTTACGTCTGCGGACAAGAGGAAAGTATTAACGAAAAAACAACAAACAGTATGAGTTTAGCGAAACAAATCGGATCGGTATCGAAGACCGCGTTAACCAACGCCGGCCACATGAACATGAACAACGAGATCTACGCCCGTGTGAAGACCGATACCACCAAGGCCCGCAAGGCGACCGACGAGACCCTCGACCTCATCATCCAGCGTGTCAACGCCTACGCCGTACTCGAGCCTACCGAGGCCATCAACGCCTTCATCGACACCGTGAACCAGATCTTCCGCAAGTATAAGAACCTCATCGCCGCCAAGGGAGGCCCCACCAGCCCCTCCAAGCCCGACGACAAGCCTTATCCCACACCCGACCCTACGCCCGACCCCGAGAACCCCGGCGGCGATAGCGAGAGCCCGGACGAGATCTGAGCCTAACAAATTGTCAAACACTTAAAATCGAATCCATATGAACGAATTTTATCTTTCTAGAAAGATATCCGCGCGGCTCTCCCTCCGGGCCGCCGTGCGGATGTTCTGTATCCTGACGCTAGCCCTCTGGGGGCCGGCAATGGCAGGAGCGCAAGCGCAGACACAGCCGCTTGACGTGGCTAGTACTAGTATTAATGATAAACTAACCCTCACCTATAAACTGAAACCCAACAGCTCGACCGATTACGCTTGGTTTTACAAGGTCGGGACGAATGGCTCCGACACCGAGTTCTCCGGTACGCTGACGGGCACGAACGATGATTGGCAGCATGGGGCGATCGATATCAAAAGCGAGAAAAAGATAGAGGATCCTAATCATGATAAGCTTGACAGCTACCCGATCCTTCAACTGGATGGGCTAAACCTGACCTACAATGCCAACGACTCATTGCTTTATATGGTACAGAACGGTAATCCGCTCTGTATCCAAGCGACAGGCAGCTCTGCCAGTACTTTGAAATGCCAAGGAGTAGTAATCAACAACTACGTTGGGTGCGACCTGCTTCTGGATGGTGGAGCTGCTGGATTGAATATCCTTGGGAAAGGATATTCAAATGGAATATATTTGTACACTACTGGTCATTCAGTAGACCTCATCCTCAAAGGCAAAATAAATATCGTAGCGGATAACAAATATGGCGTGTCGATAGGGAATAGCGCTTCTTTATCTGCGGCCAAAGATGCGAAAATAACGGCTTCTGGAGGATTAAAAGCAATTCTTGACAATAATGTGCATTCCCCCTTCCTCGAATGGAGGTTTGAAGCCTCCCTAGGGAGCGGCAAGACGCTGGAAATAAAAGATGCCAACGGCGACTCGCTTGATCCCGCTATCCAATTCACCACCGACGACAAAAATAAGCATTTCGCTATCAACGTCGCGAAGAACACCGGCTACACCGTTTGGCTGGGCGATGAACAACTCATGGATGAGAAAAAAAGAACTGTCTTTACGACGACGGAGAATGGAGTATCCTCCTTCTCGAAAATGCAAACTCTTCCTACCGACTGGGCCGGATACGCTGAGACAGCCGATGTCGGCCCGGATGGCGTCGATGTCTCCGTCTCCGTGAACAACTACACAGTCAAGACCCCCCGCGGCCTCGCGTGGATCGCTTGGGCGACGAATAATGGTAAGACAACCGCCGATACCAAAGAGACATATAGCAGTTACTATCCCCCAAACAAGGGCTTCTCGAGCTGTACGGTTACGCTAGCCAATGATATCTCGCTGGCTACGCCTAAGGGTGTCACCGCTGATTTCAAGAATAATTGGGTACCGATAGGGACTTATAGCTACATTTCATACACCGACTACACTAAATGCTTTCAAGGCACCTTCGACGGTAATGACAAGACCATTACCGGAATGACGATATCCTCGTCCTTGGTAGAATATATCGGCCTTTTCGGTTATCTATATGGAGCGACCGTGAAGAATCTGACGATGGCAGATGAAGAAGGCGCCAGCAATATTCAATTGGCTAGTATTACAGGCAGTGCCAATACTTACCCGCTGGGTAGCATCGCGGGGTGTGTGGAGAATGGAAAAATCATCAATTGCCATAACCGATGTGCGGTCAGTTTCTCTGTGTCTGAGAAGGGTGGGGATGTCGGTGGAATTGCCGGTTCAATAATAAACTCGGTGGTTAGCGCTTGTTCAAACAGGGGTGCTATCACCATTATACAAGGGCAGGCTAATTATGCGGGTGGAATCGTAGGGGAAAGTTTCAAATCTTCTATTGTTTCCTGCTTCAACACGGGTAATATTGATGTTACCGCCGGTAGTAATTCCGCCTATGCGGGCGGTATCGTGGGCGGCAGTGATCTTAATGGTGGGAGTCAGGCCCCGGGTACTATATTACACTGCTATTCAACAGGGGATATAGCCGCTAAAGCAACCCGGGCAAGTACTTCCGGTGGCATCGCCGGAGCTGCTCGATATGCGGTTATTACATCTTGTTTTGCCACGGGTACTGTTTCCGTGGAATCGTCAAGCAACGGCAGCGACGCTGCTTATGCAGGCGGTATTATCGGGTGGATTTGGAGCGATAGTAATGTTACTATAGAGGATTGCCTCGCCTTAAATACCGAAGGCGTGAAAGCTCTCGGAAACACCTCTACGAAACAGGCCGGTCGTATTGTCGGAAAGAATAGTGGTACTAATAATGATAAAGTTACCCTTTCCAACAACTACGCCAGCACCAAGATCCTGCTGACGGAGGGAGGTAACACCTCCGCCCCGGCCACCGGCATCGCCGCCGATGCGATAAACGGTGCCAACACCTACCTCGACGATGTCGCCACTAATATCGCCGCTTGGACAGGCTCCGGAATTGATAAAGCCTTCACCGCCATCGGTACCGACTCGGACGGCAAGCTCCCGCGACTGAAAGCCGCCGAATATGATGCCGATGGACAGCTGACCATGTACAGGGACGATTCTTTCATCCCCGGCCAACCCGACAACTTGGCCTCTTCCAACTATCTGGCTTTACCGGATCCGCTGTCTTTGCCTGCCGAAGACACCGATCTCATCACCCTCTCTTACTCCGACAACAAATGGAGCTATAAAAAGGGAGAAAGCGGAACGCCGGCCCGCTTCAACGGCACGGTCAAGATGGATGCTGCGTCCGTATCCACCAACAAGCTCATGGTCGCCACCGTCACCGGCAACCCGACACTGACTTTCGATCAAGTGACAATCAATGCGACCGACGGCGCTGCCTTGATCATTGATGGGAATTTCAATCTTACCCTCCATACGACGGGGGATAATGCTTCCGCGCTCTGTTCCTCTGGGGCCTCTACCGTAGTGAATAAAGGCTCCTTGACGCTGACGGGCAAAGACTTGGATATCGAAAACACTAGCTCGGACGATACGCATTACGGCCTCGATAACTCCGGCTCCTTCACCGTGGCCTCCGATCCGGCTACCTCCTCGATGCCCTCCGTCGCCTTCCATTGCGCCAATACCGCGATCCATAACGCCGGCACCCTCGGCAACGCTTGGATGGAATGGCGGTTTGCGGATGCGCCTGCGCAGTCTGGCGCCGAAATAGCCTTTACCGCTACCGAGGGGGCCGCCCCATCCATCACCACTATAATGCGCTACAACAAGACCTTTGCCGCGATCGTTACGCCCGGCAATACCTACCGACTCTGGGCGGTAGCGAGCGCTGATGCCCGTATCCAACAGAAAGGCTTTGATAGCGAAGGTACGGCGATTATGCGCTTCCCCGCTACCGCGGCGGATAATGCGGTAGCGGTCTTTACGGGCGTGGGCGACTTGAAGACGGTCCAGATCTCCGGCAATCAGGCTTTCTCTACGGTCGGCTGCGCACATGAGGATGTTCTCGTCAAATCGGACGGCGTGCTTACCGTCGATGCCGACAATGCCGCCGTCTTCAACCTGACACTGGAGGAAGGCGCGCAGGTCGTGACGACGAAGGCGCTGAAGGTGTCCGATACCTTCGGTACCAACCGCTCGCTGGGTAACAAATGGACGACTTTCGGTAGCCCGGTCGCCTTGAAAGCCTCCGTGGGTGATGCCGAGGATCAAATCCTTTACGCCGCCACCGGCTACACCGGTACGGATGCCGCCGCCCAAGCTTGGAAGGACTTCCCCGGCACGACCACCGACGGTACGAAAGCCGCCGACCTTGCTGCCGATAGCCCCTACCTGCTTGCCGCCGAGGTAGCCGATACGAAGGTCGCTTTCACCGCCACCGCTCCCGCCGGCTCGCCGATCGAGATACCGGCCACGGCTACGGTCTCTTTAGGCGATGCCCTTGCGAATGGCGTGTTCCTCTTCCAAGCGAACCCGAACCTCGCCAACCTCACGCTCCGCAATATCTACGTGCTCAACGCCGAGGGTACCCGCTTCGACCTCCGCGAGTCGGACTACGTGCTGAAGCCTTTCGAGGCGTACATCACCGCCAACGCCGTCACCCGCTCGCGGCTTCGTAGCGTGGGCGTGGCCGATGGTTCCGTGGTGACCGCCAACGAGATCGCCGCCGCTACCGCCGCCCTCCGTGTCTGGGCCACCGACGGGGCGCTGCACGTCTACTCCGGGGAAGCCGCCGCGCTTACCGTGGTACGCTCCGACGGACGTGTCGTCTACGCTGCCTCTATCGCCCCCGGCGATACCCGCTTGGCTTTGCCTTCCGGTATTTACATGATCCGAATCAATAACATCACTTATAAAATAGCGCTTTGATATGAAACGATATATTAGTTTATGGCTCCCCTTCCTGCTGGTGGGCCTCTTTATTGGGGCTTTCTG